>ERZ808240.543-NODE-543-length-48985-cov-11.173963_pt1 | contig 48985 bp, 33 predicted proteins | sample MGYA00521084_ERZ808240 | MGnify/ENA primary metagenome ERZ808240 (study PRJEB31516, sample SAMN03275571) | gut metagenome | biome: mammalia-associated habitat; material: feces | host: Papio cynocephalus | place: Kenya | collected 2012-08-06 ...
TCGCGCAAGACCAGCGCCAATTAATTCAACCCCCTCGTTTCCCCCTTTCAGGGGGGGGGGCGATTCTGGTGGCAGGGCGCTGCCACTGGACTAAGGGAAAAGCCCTCAGAAAAGATAGCACTATAACCTAAATCAGTGAATCTGTAAAGAAAAACAGTTGAATCGACGGATAGCTGTCGTAAACCTATTCAGAAATGATGTGAAGAAGATCAGTTAAACATCCCCAAAAGTGTCAACTATTCTCAGGGAAGGTCATTCAGTTCGGATGTGACATCCGGTGCAGGAAGTTCAGCACCATCGGCAACATCCTTGCGGACAAGATAGTATGCTGCATTAGGGATTCCGCCGCGGTCTCCGTTGAGGGAGTACTTGGTGTTGTTGAAATCGTATTTGCCGTTCTCATCCATACCGCACACCCAGAGACTCTGCATATAGATTTTGAATGTATCGGCTACGTATGTATTCGGAAGAATCTTTATTATTGTCTTGTTTGCATTTGACATGATTCCTCTGAATGCCTGTCTCCATCCGCCGAGCGATTCGGCCATCTTGTCATACTCGTAGTCGTATGGTGCATAGTCGCGCACCGTCTCGTTTCCTGCGGCATCCACTTCAGTGAGTGAGAGCCAGCCTGTGTAAGCCCACTTGACGCCGTTCTCTGTAGTGATGTCCTGTGGAATCATGATGTTGAAATGCTCGTATCTGTCAGCATTGGCCTCCTCATAGTTCAGTACTACAGGAGTGGATGCGAACTTGTTCTTGCTTCCGCCCCATCCTGTCATCTCGTAGCTCTTGCCTTCCTCTTTCGCGGATATCTTGATGGTGAATGGCTCGGCATCGTCGAGGCTCCACTCGTTGTTATTGTAGTCTGACCGGTCGTAAGGCTTTACTACCCATTCTCCGAGGTAGTCTTTGTACCCACACTGGTGGCTGATCTTGTTCTCTGCATTCTCTGCATGGAAAGGATAGCTGAGAGTCACATTGGAAACTACATTTATCTTGTCTCCGATGTGCTCAAGGATTCCTACTGTGAACATATATACGTCCTCGCCAGTGAATGCGAATACGCTCTCAGCATCGCCTTTTACGATATATCCGGCATTCACGAGCGTCTCCCAGGTCTCTCCTGCGGCTACTGCATCGGCAATCTCCTCTTCCATCCATGCTTTTGCATCTACCTTGTATGTGTAGGTCACTGCTGCTATCCAGTAGTAGACATTGTCATCTGAAGGCTTTACCTTGGCCATGTAGTCTATGTGGCCTGTAGTCTTGTTATAGATTTCGTAAGGCGTGATGTCGAAGGTCACTGTGGCATCGAACGGTTCGGTCTTCACCTCTGTCATGAACCAGTTCGGAGATGCCTTTCCGTCCTTTGTAGCTGCAACCCTTATGGTGTATGTAGTCAATGGACGCAAGGACTCCACGGTGAATTCTGTCTCTGTGATATTGGTCTTGAGCACGTCCACGTTCCTGCCGCTTGATATATATGTGACTTCGCAGCGGTATCCTTCTGCGCCCTTGACTGCTTCCCAGGAAGCAGTCAGCGATGATGTATTGACTTGGATAGTTACTTCTGGGCGTGCAAGGTCTCCTGTCACTGGAGTATCTCCTCCGTTTTCCTTGGAGCAGGCCGCAGCTGCAAGCAAGTATGCGGTATAGAGTATTTTCTTAAGATGTTTCATTGTTACATTCTGAAGTTGTCTTAGATTCTTATCTCAAACGACTTCTTTGTCAGTAGGCCTGCCTGAAGCATTCCAGACAGGATTTCATGGGTTATAGATTTTTAGAACGAGGCCATGGCCCTTACCTTATAGACTTTCTTCTTGTCCAGTTCGGAAGGTGTGTCCACCGTCTTTCCGCTCTGCATATCGAATGCATAGGCGATGCTTGGGCCGCTTTCGCTGGATGACCAGTAGATGGCATCGCTTAAAGCCGTGCCCTTGTTGTCCGTGAGGGATTTGTTGAACTTGGCCTTATAGTCGCTCTCGCTCATCCTGGCTGCCTTTGGCGATGCCGACTGGAGCGAGCCTGTGCCCTGCCCTGTGTCATTGGTCTCGTGCCCGATGTATGCCTCGTAGAGTTTGGCGAGCTCGTTCATTGATGGCAGGAACCAGTCCTTTAGCGCTCCCACATTTGCGGAGGTGGCATCGACGAATGCCGGATAGTAGTCTTTCCACCCGCTGAGCTTCTGCACGCAGCTGGTGTTATATGCGCCTGTGCCGGGCTGGCCGCTCATGACATCGTCGTACCTGTATGCCCAGGCGGCCTCGCTCTCGTTCAGGGAAACAATCAGACCATGCTGCACTCCATCCTCGCCCTTGTCCACACTTATAACAATGCCCTTGACGAATCCCTTGCTATAGTAGTCTCCTACGGAATACACTTTCTCCACGGGAGTGACAGGGTCCACTGGGGCATCCGGTCCGTCCGAAGTGTCAGGCTCACCAGACCCCTTGCCGCAGCCGCAGAGAACCGCAGCCGCAGCAAAGGTCAATGCAAATGTTCTTAACTCAGTTTTCATTATCGTACCGCGATAGTTTCAGTCTTGTCGATAGACACGTTCTTGCCCATACCTGTACCAGAGGAGCCCTCGGCTTTTGCCGTGTGGGAGACTTTGGTGATGTCGGTGGTGATTCCATCGACATCCACGCCTATGAAATAGACGAAGAACTTGGTTCCGCGAGCTATCCTAAAAGCTGCTGAGGCAGTGCCATATAGTCCCACGGGTTCTTTCTGGAGCAATTCTGAAATTTCAGATGCTGTCTTTCCTGCCCATTCATCATTCCCGGTGAAGTACTTGCAATATACAGCCTTGACATTTGCATAAGGCTCACCTGCCGCGCTAACAGTATAATTCGTCTCGTTCGGGAATATTTCATCCCAAATCCAGGCTGTCATTCCTATTGAGAGGGAAATCTTGCTCTTTACACTTGCGATGGTGGAAAACTCCTTCTTGAACGGTTCTGTGGTGTATGTACCGTCAGCCTTTATACCTATTACGTAGGCATAATAGGTCGTACCTGCTGTAAGGCCTTCTACTGTGATGTAATTGCCTGTACCGGTCTTGGACTCGCCAGGAAGAAGCCTTGACAGGAACTCCTTCCTGTCCATCTTCGCATTTGCATTGCTGTCGTTCCAGGCATTCAGCCGTGCATCGATTAGAGCATCCATGTGGCCCTTAAGAGCCTCGCTTTCAGTCTTTCCTGCCGAAAGTTCCTCCAATTCCGCTTTTGTGATGTAGTTTGTGAGGAATGTCTGTCCCTCTCCTTCAGTGTTCACCGTTACTTCTATCTGGGCACTGGTCTTGGATACGTTGAATACGTTGATGGAGTAGACAGCACCTGTGGCCGTGGCAGCCTTGGTCTTTACATCATATTTCTTCACGTTCAGCTTGTCTCCTGTCTTAGGAAGTCCGTCAGGCGTGCAGGCTATCATGAACATGTAGTAGTCCTCATTTGGGATGAGGTTCGTAAACTGCACCTTTGCCCTCGTTATGTATAGGTCATCCATGAAGGACCCCTTTCTTGCTGCGAGAAGGTCATCTACCATCTGGGCATCTGTGGCACCCTCGAAATATGTCTTGCGCTCAAGGATTACTGCATAGGCTTCATCGTATGCAGGTGTGATTGTCGCATTGTACTGAATGTCTGTAGCGACTTCGTCGGAGATGATCCAGTCATTCTTAGGAGTCTCGGCTGTCTTGACCATTACCACTGTCGCATTTGTGGTGAATGTCCCGTCATTTGCGATACCGATGGCGAATACAGGGAACTCCATTTCTGGGACAAGTGAGTTTGCAGCTTCGGAAGTCGCTGTGTCATACTCTATTTCTCCATCTGTCGTGATGTGGCTGATGAACTCTGCCTCGGACATTGCTGCATAGGTGTCGTTCTCGCTCTTAAGTGCTGAGAGATATTCTGACATGTACGCAGGAATGTTAGCTGGGTCGCTTCCGCAATACTGCTCATAAACAGAAGGAAGCAGAACATCATAGTAGTAGAAGACATTCGGGTCGGAGCAGCTTATCTTGACCTTGAAATATGTCGTTCCGATTTCTGTAGGAGTGATGGTGAATGTAGCGTCCTTGTTCAGCTCGGCCTTCGGAGTTGTGAAGTCCAGCACGTCCACGTCTGTTGTGGCGTTTCCTGAGTAGTCAACTCCATAGACGAAGAATACATACTCTGTCTCAGGTACTAGAGTGCGGAACTGGTAGTTCTGCATTCCTGAAAGGAGAGCATTCTTGAGAAACTCCTCCATGGAAAGTCCTGCCTGTGTGGCCAGCTGTCCGAACCACTCCTTATAGGCTGCGGCAAGGGCCTCTGTGCTTTCTTGATAGTTTGTCTTGAAATCTTTCTTTGTGATGACATTGAAATAGTATGTCTCTTCGTTGTCCTTAGGAGTGATCCTGACATCAATGGAACCCTGTGTCAATGCTTTCTGTTCGATTGTGAAGTCTTTCGACTCCGGAACGTTCGGGGTGTCATTGCTCTTGTTGCAGCCGGCAAAGGCAAGGGCCGCCGCAAGGAAAACTAGAATTCGTTTCATATACATTTTATAAAAATACAATCTTAAACATCCTCTAAATGCGGAACTTGTCCGTTTCATGCATGTCTTGTCTCACGGCAAGATGCACACGAAGTGCAAAGATAGAAAGATTATAGAAAGATTGAAGAAGATATTTATTATTTTTGTGACATGTAAATCCTATCTGCAATGGATGTGAAGAAGATCAGTTAAACACCCCCAAAAGTGTCAACTATTCTCAGGGAAGGTAACAGGAAATTAACCGCAGGGTACAAGGACAACGCAAAAAATGGTGTCATCGGATATGACGGGAAACTCGACATCCGCCCGCCGTATCAGCGGGAGTTTGTCTATGGAGAGAACTAGCGCAACGCGGTAATCGACACGGTGTTCAAGGAGTTTCCGCTCAACGTGATGTACTGGGGGTACGCGACGACGGAGGATTCGAGGTCATTGACGGCCAGCATAGGACAATATCCCTCTGCCAGTATGTGAACGGCGACTTCGCATTCAACTTCCAATATTTCCACAATCTCCCAGACGATGAAAAGGAGAAGTCATCCCCATCGAGGAGATGTAAGCCGACCACATCACCCCGTGGCGCGACGGCGGCCACTCCGTAGCCTCCAACTGCCAGCTCCTCTGCCGCGACTGCAACCTCCGCAAAGGAGCGAAGTAGCAGTCAAAACATCCCGTATTTTCATTGAATAAACCGTCTTTGGCCCATTCAGACCAAAGACGGTTTATTTTCTGCTTGGCGGCCAGCCGGTTATTTCCCACTAACTTCTTCGAAGGAGATCGCGAATCCGCCTCCTTCTACTGCTTTCTGCTTGAGGACCGTCTTGCTCTTGCATTTCATCGTGCGAATAGTATAGGACTGGGGATTAGTCTTATAGTCCGCGTCCGGAGCGTCTGCGTAAATAGTGGCGATGTAGGTTTTGCCAGGATCAAGGAAGTCGAACTTGATGACAGACTCGTGCGCCTTCTCGCCGGTCACGTTGCCGACAAACCATTTGCCTGTGCCTTTGGATTTGCGCGCCACGGTAATATATTCACCGGGTTCAGCCTCCAGATAACGGCTTTCAGACCAGTCCAGGGCCACATCCTTTATGAATTGAAAGGCGTCAGGAAAGCGCTCGTAGTTCTCAGGAAGATCGGCTGCCATCTGGAGAGGGGAACTCATCACCACATAAATGCCGAGCTGGTTTGCGATTGTGCAGTTTGCGTGAGAGTTGTTCCCAGGATTGATCTTGGAGATGTTCATCTCGAATATTCCAGGAGTATAGTCCATCGGCCCACCAATGAGTCTTGTGAAAGGAAGGACTGAGACGTGGAAAGGCTTGGAGCCGCCGAACGCCTGATACTCGGTGCCTCTCGCTGATTCATTGCCTATAAGGTTAGGGTACGTGCGGCAAAGACCAGTTGGACGGACTGCCTCGTGGGCGTTAACCATGATATGATAGTCAGCGGCTTTCCGCACTGCATACAGGTAGTGGTTGACCATCCACTGGTTGTAGTGGTTATTCCCCTTCTGGATCATGTCACCCACGTAACCTGATTTGACGGCATCGTAGCCATGCTCCCTCATGAATTTATAGGCGGTATCAAGCTGGCGCTCGTAGTTGCGTGGTGAGGCCGAGGTCTCATGGTGCATGATCATCTTCACGCCTTTCTCCCTAGCGTATCTTTCAATCCCTTCCACATCGAAATCGGGGTATGGGGTCACGAAATCGAACACATCTTCCTTCATGTGGCCGTACCAGTCCTCCCAACCGATATTCCAGCCTTCCACAAGCACGCCATCGAATCCGTTCTTCGCAGCGAAGTCGATGTATCTCTTGACATTGGCCGTGTTCGCTCCATGCTTTCCGTTAGGCTTCACCTTTGTCAGGTCATCTGTAGTAAGATGGACGCTGCGGAGGTCATCCGTGTAGGCCCATGTACTCTTGCCGGTGATCATTTCCCACCAGACTCCAACATACTTGCATGGATGAATCCACGAGGTATCCTCAATCTTGCAAGGCTCATTGAGATTCAATGTGATGCGTGACGAGAGGATGTCACGGGCATCGTCAGAGACAATGACTGTTCTCCATGGTGTCGTGCATGGCGTCTGCATGTAGGCCTTCTCTCCGGTGGGTGAAGGGGTCAGATGCGCATGGAACACCATGTTTCTGTCATCCAATTCCAGATGCATGGCCGGATAGTTCACGAGAGCCGCCTCATGAATATTCAGGTAGATTCCGTCATCGGTTTTGAGTTGAAGTGAGGTCTGAACTCCGGTAGGGGAGAATGATGTCTGTGAGAGATTGTCGGAGATGGAGGATTCCATCAAACCACGGATTTCAGAGAGGCGGGATTTGCTGTAGTCATATTCCTGAGTGTCGTAATCTCCAGGAATCCACCATGCTGTGTGATCACCTGTCATGGCAAAATCGGTAAGTTCATCACTTATCACAAAATATATCAGATTGTTTTGGTCTGGGAACTCGTACCTAAACCCGAGGCCATCATCAAACAACCTGAACCTAACCACCATATGCCTATCGCTTGACGTCTGCCTCAAGGTGACCGCCAACTCGTTATAGTGATTCCTTATCGTGCTTTCCTCTCCCCAGACAGGATTCCATGTCTCATCTATGGAATTCCTAGATACATCAGCGAGTTCGAACCAATCGAAGAGACCGCTGTCATTCAGCCGGAACCCCATGCGGCTCCATTCAACAACAATCTTATCTTTGTAGGACAGTTTGTAGCGTGGCTTGTCTCCGTCTTGAAGTTTGAATTCAAGTTTGAGCTTGCCGTTCGGAGAGAGCAGGGATTCGGATCTCTCCACGGCCGGGCGGCTGTCATAGGAGTTTTCAGCGTATGCAGTGACTCCCAATGTCAGCGCTGTAACGAAAATCAGCACGATGTCGCGAATTAAAGTCTTTCTATTCATATTCCAAAACTACCATATTCCAATATTTCAAGGAAGGCATCGTGATACGGACGCTGTCGTTGTTTTGCTTAAAATCCAACTTCTTGCACGCGCCTCTGTCAATGTCAGGCGAAGCCATCCAGACAGAGGTAATCTTTTCGCTCACATTGATATCAACCGATGGCTCGATGATCTGTGTCGGTTCTGGCATTGTGCCGTCCATGTCTCTCCAACTTAAAGAGTTGGCTTGAGTGAAATTTAAGATATGAACCACTTGGCGACTGTCAAATTTCCGGCATAAGGTTACCGCCTTACCTTTTTCTGGAGCCCATGGCTTGACGATCATCTTGCCGTCTGCAGATGTGACGCTCACGTCATTGAATTCTCCACCGTCTCGAAGCAGGTTTTCGTAGGCTGTCATGAAATCATAGTAGGCGACCATGGCGTTCTGAAGCTCTGCTGTCATGCCGAGGCTGCTGTTGGGAAAATATTCACTGCATAACATATGTTCTCCAAGCTCCAGATGAGAGCCTCCAAGGGCAAATATCACCGCATCGGTAAGGATAACTCCAGGTGCATTGAATGACCCAAGGCTTCCCGACTTGCCGTAGTTCATGTAAGCAGCGAAGACTGTGCTTATGCCCTTCCCGCTAAATCGGTTATTGTCCTCGATGTGGGTTTTGAGGTCGATGAAGTCAGCTTCGCTCCCCCACATTTCATTGTAAGCAAACGCCATTTTCCCAGTTCCAACGATCCGTTCAGCGCCATAACCTGAGACTGCGTTCATTATAAGATCCTTGGCAGGTTGCCTCGATTTCATCGCATTGATGAAGGATGCATATCCGGCCGGCAAGTCAACAATATTGCCGTCATAGTCGTACCTTGTGCCTCTATTCCCAAGCTGATCAATCTGATAGCCGTCGAAATCAAGCACGCTATAGACATCATCGGTCTTTTTGCCAATATATTCCTGCCACTCAAGATTACCTGGATTGACAAGGTAGATCGAACTTTTGAAAGGAGCAGACAGGGCGTGCATATCCTTGTTGTTTCTGCCATTGTCGCTGAATATGTACCAATTCTCTTTAACCCCGTCCTGCGCTGCATCGTCAAGAGCACCGAAGCAAAGGTTGTAGAAGATGGCCTTCATTCCGCGGTTGTGGATGGCAGATATGTAGTTCTTGAGAGTTGTCAGGGACGTATTCCTATTAGCGATGTCCTTATAGGTCTCAAGTGGGTTGTCACGTGTGCCAGCCAACGGCCAATGATGCTTCCAATGCCAGTCCTGAAACTGGACTCCGTTGATGTGGTAGCGATTAAGGTTGCCGATGACGTTATTGACAGCGGCTTCACTCATGACATCGAAACTGGAAAGGAAGCCGTAGCGCGGGAACCTAGCCCAGTCACTGGACACATCGATTCCTACAGTTCCAAGGATCTTCTCTCCTTCCGATGTGGTCTTGTAAACCTCTGCCATGTACCCTTTGTAATCCTCTGGCGGAGCGGCCCAGCTCCATTCAGATGAGTTGAGGGGTTGTTCACTGACAACCCGGCCCAAATGTACATATCTGACCGAGACGTCAGCGCCAAGATTGGCGGAGGCAGTGAATCTGATTGTCTCGCCTGGTCTATAAGTGGCCTTGTCAGTGCTGACTGAAATTTCGGTCTGCTCCCCATCGGATGGCTTAACGAATCCTGTGTAGCCTTTCTCTTTCTGACAGGCGCCGGCAAAAAGTATGGCGCCCGTCAAAATCAATTCTGTAAACATTTTGTAATACATGTTTTCTTACATTAGTTCTGCACGATAGTTATGGTTTCCTTCAGCTGGTTCACGGTGATTGTGTAGTTGCCAGCGTTCTCAATAAGCCATTTCCGATCCACTCCGGGTTCCTTCTTGCTGTCCACAAATGAGATGATCTCATCTGTGGCAGTGTTGAACGGCTTGTTGGTAGACGTTGGTATGAACCAGCAGCCGTCCCACTCTCTTTTGAGATCACAGCTAATCTTCATCTCTCCTGTGGATAAATCTCCTGTCCATGTAAGAATATATTTGTCATCACCTGCCTTGAGCCTGCATTTGTCATCAGATGCAGCATCGTCCAGAGACCATCCGTGTGGAGCGGCAGAACCGATGAGCCAGAGCGATGGATAAGGGACAAACTCAATGCAGTTCATGCTTTCTTTCCCCGGTGTGATGTCAAAGGCGATCTTGTAGGCCTTTCCGGCTTCTTCGTCCTTGATTTTCCATTTAGGATCTGGGTCAAAGCCTTTTACAAACTGCACACCAGTGTTGTTGATGGAAGCGTTCTCCTCCACAGCCTTGTACATGTTTTCCCATGAACCATCGGATGTGCCGAACTTGAACTCTCCCCCTTTAGTAAATTCTGTTCCATAACGGAACACAAAAGGATTGACGGGATCTTGTGTCATCCTAACAAATGACCATTCGGTCGGATCCCCGACAAAGTAAATGGCATCGTATGGCGGTTTGTTGACATCTGTCTCTTCAAGTGTGAATGTAAGGTTGAGTATGTCAGCAGTAATCCTATAGCCTCTCGTTTCCACAATATTGAAATTGAGGTCAAGGTCATCGGACGGCTGCTCGGAAAAATATCTGAGAGTCTTTCCTGAAGCGTCCAAACCATCCCTGACGTATGCCGGCCAGAATTGGCCCGAAGTGGTGATAAACTTGATCTCGCCCTCGTTCAATGTCCCCGTCCAAGAGAACACCCCGGCGGACGTGCGTGTCAACTCGGTGGCATCGTCTGCGGACCAACCATTAGGAGCAGCGTCTCCAATCATGTAAAGTGTCGTGCTGACAGGCTCGTAAGGAGTCACAGAGAACTCCACAGACGACTCTTGGGACAAATCGCCATATTCGGCGACGGTAGCGGTCACCCTAGCCTTGTAAACAGCCTTGACACCGCTTTGGGCGTGAAATTCCGACTTGACGAGGTCATTCAGCTCCTTTGTAGTCCAAGTCTTTGAATAAGCCTTCCTGCCGAGTTCCTCTTTGTAACCTGAAGAATAGTCGACATCTTTCGGGGCAATCTCTAAAGTGTAGGAGATAGCGTTACCTGTGCCTTTGTTGGTGCCTGTCGTCCAATTCAACGCCAACGCTTCGCTGTCGGCTTTTCTCTCGTCAAGCTCGATCACCTCCCCGGAAGCAGACATTTCAAGAATGCTCCCAACGGATGGATCGACTGTCTTATAATCCTCTTCCGAGCAGGAACATACCATGCTCAAGCAGAGTGCCGCAATGGTAGCGGCCATTATCTGTTTCTTCATTGTGTAATCCAGTCTTATTTGTTAATATCCAGGGTTTTGTTCCATCAGATTGTTAGAATCCATCTCTGTCAGCGGGATAGGCAGAAGCAGCCTATCCTTTGTAGCTTTCTTGCCGATTCCTTCAAGGAAATCAATGGCGTACTGTCCCTTGTTGAGCCGGATGATGTCAAACCATCGGTGACCCTCGAAAGCAAGCTCCATCCTGCGCTCGTGGATGATGATCTCCCTCATCTCTTCCTGTGTCTTTCCTAAAGGAATCGGATTGAGGCCGGCGCGTTTTCTTACGATGTTCAAAGGTTCCGCGGCCTCGTCCGTCTTACCCTGCTCGTTCAGAGCCTCGGCCTTCATCAATAGTACATCCGCGAAACGGTACACGACAAAGTCCGCTGCGTTTGTGTTGTATTCCGGTGAGTATGACTTGGTGACCATGAACTTACGCACATTGTAACCTGTGTTTGACCATGAGGACTTGTACTCGATTCCATCGAAGGCCGGGCATCCATTGTAGAAGACGGACACGTCCTTCCTGAGGTCCCCCTCTTCCCATTGACTCATGAATTCCTCGGTAGGCTGGTTCCATCCATATGATCCGGCGACCATTCCCGAGTTTCTCGGACCCATGAAAGTGGACAGCCATGAACTTTGGTTGTTGCCACCCCAGAAATCGTACTGGGTGCTTCCTGAATAGCCCACCGTGAACAAAGCCTCCTGGCTGGTTTCGGCCTTAGAGCCGAAATTGTCCGCAAAATCGCACTTGCTCAGGTCATAGCCCAAAGCCTCTACCTGGGAGCAAAGGTTCTGAACCTCAGCGTAGTGCTCGGACGGATTGTACGTCAGATAGATGTCGGCCAGCATGGCCAATGCCGCGTCCTTGCTGACCCGGTTGTAGTCAGCTCCTGCATATGTACTTTTTTCGGGCAGGAGATCAATGGCAGTCTTGCAGTCACTGATAATCTGAGCGTAACAGTCATCAAGAGAGGCTCTTGCCACATCCGTGGACTCGTTGGCCTTGTGTGGGGTAAGCACAAGAGGGACACCTCCGAACAGACGTACAAGAATGTAATAATAGTGTGCTCTGAGGAAATAAGCCTCACCGAGCGAACGATTCCTTATGGCGTCGCTGGTCTGGTTGCCTTCTCCGAGAATGGATTCTATCGTGGTATTGCACTGTCCGATTCCTACCCAAGGAGATCTCCAGATATAAACCGCGAATCCATTGGACGCATCAGCAGCGAAATTGGCACATTGTATGGTCTCAATTCCATCATCACCGCCACCGGCTCCAACCTCGGAGTTGCCAGCGATGATGTCGAGTGACCATATTCTTTGATTGTAAAGGTTTGAGGACTGCAGCGGCACATAGCATCCGTTTGTCAAGGCGATGGCGACAGAATCTGTGACTGAGACAGACGGATCCACGGCGTATGAAGGGAAACTGTCAAGAAATCCGGAGCAGGATATCATCACCAAGCCTGCCAAACCAAGTATTGTGATCTTTAAGTTGTTCATATTCATCAGAAATTAAAGTTGAGCCCGAGGCTGAAAGTACGTGACAGCGGATAGATGTTCCAATCTATTCCGTTGATACCAACCTCCGGATCGAAGCCAGAGTAATTCGTCAGGGTCAGTGCGTTCTCGCAGGAAAGGAATATCCTCGCGCTGTCAATGTGCGCTTTGTGCAAAAGAGCCTTAGGGAATGTGTAGCCTAAAGTGACGTTCTTTACCCTAAGGTAAGAGCCACTTTCCACGAACCTGTCGGAGATTCTGGCATTGTGGTTCGGATCGCCATAGACGGCGCGAGGCATGCTGGTGCTGGTTCCGTAGCCGGTCCAACGGTACTTGACAGACGCGGTCTGATTGTGCGCGCTTGCCATTCCTTCGTTGCCGATATCCACCGCGTTGAATATCTCGTTGCCAGTTATGCCCTGTAGGAAAATCGTAAGGTCGAATCCTTTGAAGTAGAAATTGTTCGTCATTGAGAACAGCCAATCCGGGTTAGGGTTGCCGATGATTGTCCTGTCTTTCTCGTTGATAACACCATCATTGTTGAGATCCTTGAACCGGATATCGCCCGGCGCGGTGGAACTCTCCTGGAATGCATGGTTATCAACTTCATCCTGAGTCTGGAATATGCCATCGGTCACATAGCCATAGAACACATTGATAGGTTCACCGTTCTTCTGCATGGTGATGTAGGTTCCACCTGTCTCGTTCTGGTAAAGCGGTGTGTCGCTGTTAAGGCTTATGATCTTGTTTCTATTCCACGTGGCTGTCAGCGATGTCTCCCACCTGAATCCATCGCCTGTACTATCGAAGTTGATTGTGTTGAGAGTGAACTCGAAGCCGCTGTTGCGGACCTTGCCTGCGTTCGTGTAGGTTGTGGTGGTGTCCTCGTAGCCGGAAGTGATAGGAATCGCTGCCTTGACAAGCATGTCGGCCGTATTCTTCAGATATGCATCGACAGAAAGGTTGACACGCGACCGCCACATGGACAGGTCAAGACCAATGTTTGCCTGGCGCACTTCCTCCCAGTGGATTGAAGGATTAGCCATGGACTTGGCCATAAGAGCAGTGACGGTTTCGGTTCCGAAAATGTAAGTACCTGTGTTGTAGGTCTGGATGTAGGCGTATGAGCCGATCTTGTCGTTGCCGGTCACACCATAGCCAGCGCGCAGTTTAGCGTCGTTGACAAGAAAATTCTTAGGGAACCAATTTTCCTTGGATAGTCTCCATGCCGCTGAGGCGGACGGAAAGTTTCCCCATCTGTGGTTCGGGCCGAATCTGGAAGAACCGTCACGGCGCATCGTGGCTGTGAGAAGGTATTTGTCTTCGTAAGTGTAATTGAGCCTGGCCATAAAAGACATCATAGACCAGTCGCTTGACGCGCCACCGATTGATTTGTTGACGGTTCCGTTGTCGAACTCGTGGACATTGGAGAAAAGGAATCCAGCCTTGGTAGCGTTAATCCCCGAAGCATCGTTCCATTGTGCAGAAGTGCCGGCCATCACATTGAGACTATGCTTCCCGTTGAACGTGTGGTCGAAGGTGAAGTAATTATCCCAAAGATAGGTGAAAGCCTTGTTGGAGTCTTGGTAACGAGTGGTTTCCTCCACTGCTGAAGGCTTATAGTCGTAAGCATACGAGATGTTGTCGTTGAACCACATCTTGGCATCGTAGCCAAAAGTACTCTTGAATTTCAGCCACTTCGTGAATGTTATCTCCGCGGAGATATTCCCGAGAAAATTGTAGCCATTGGTCTTGTTTGCGTTGGTGTAGAGAGGACCGACAGGATTTCTGACATCACCATACCAATAGGATGACCCTTCCGGACCGCTCCAACTGCCGTCGGCATTCTTTACTTCCTGTGTCGGCAGGGCGTTCATCGCGCTGGAAATTGAATATGAACCACCTTCTTTCACGTCAGCCGAGAATGTGATATTGTTGGAGAACTTCAGCCATTTCAAGACTTGAGCATCGTTGTTATTCTGGAAAGTGAACCTTCTATAGCCAACTGTCTTGACGATTCCTTTTTGGTCAAGGAATCCACCTGAGACGTAGTAATGTGCTTTCTCGTTTCCACCGGAATAGCTCACTGTGTAGTTCTGCATCTTGCCCGTGTGAAGGATCTCTTTTATCCAATCCGTGCCCTTTCCGAGAGTCTCCGGGTTGCTCCATGCTGGATTTGTAGCCAGTCCCGCGTTGCTCAGCATGTCGTTTGAATAGGCTGCGAAGCCCGCGGCATCAAGCATTTCAGGAACATATGTGACATTCTGGAGTGCCCAGTTGGCGTTGACGCTGACCTTACCATTACCATTGGAACCTCTCTTGGTGGTCACCATCACGACACCATTTGCGCCACGTGATCCGTAGATAGCGGTAGCGGACGCATCCTTGAGTACATCGATCCTATCGATGTCCGCCGTGTTAAGTGAAGTCAGTCCCAAATCTGTCGGAACTCCATCGATAACAACAAGCGGATCGCTGTCATTGATTGTACCCAAGCCCCTGATCTTCATGGTGACATTGTCTCCAGGCTTTCCAGAATCAAGAATATACACGCCGGAGACCTTGCCTTGAAGTGCTTGCCCGACATTGGCTACAGGAGTGTCCTTGAGATCCTTGTCCGAAACGGATGCAACCGCTCCTGTCAGATCTTTCTTTTTGATTGTTCCGTAGCCCACGACAACGGATTCACTAAGAAATTCAGAATCTTCTTGAAGCACGATGGTGATGTCAGTCTTTTCATCAACGGTCACCCTAACTGAAGAGTAGCCCAGTGAGGAAACTTCAAGAACGTCACCTTTCGAGGCGGCCAAAGTGAATGTTCCGTCCACATCGGTCATTGTCCCGACGGAACGATTGACTGTGTTTATGACAGCAGCTCCTATTATAGGTTGCCCAGTCTTGTCGATTACCTTTCCGTTGAAAGACTGTCCCTGTGCGGAGGCGCAGAGCCCAGTCAGCAACAACAAGACGGCAATCGGGCACAAAATGAAGTGTGTTTTGCTCATGTTATTAGAATGTTATTAATATGTTGAAGCGCGAATAATACATTGGTTATTCCTTCGCAAAGGAAACCAATATTGTCATAAGAGCAAAGCAATAGTACCGTTTTAGTAGTTATATTAGAAACGTAATATATTGATATATAGTTTGTTATACGTTTGACCTTATGTAAAGATAGTAGCGCCTTTAAGACAGTCTCCCGATGCTCATGATTTGTTTTTCGAGATCCTCGCGACCGGAAACAGCGGAGTTTCTCATCTTGACACGATAGTTGTAGATTGTGGAGACGGACCTTCTGAGAAAATGTGCGATTTTGGTGGAGTCTGTTACACCTAGACGTATCAGTGCGGCTACCCGTAACTCTGTCGTGAGCATTCCGCCCTTACCTCTCACATCAAACCTCTTGTCTTCCTGGATAAGGGCATTCAACCGATCCACAAAGTCGGGGAATAGGGCCAGAAAAGATTCATCGAAACGTATATAAAATCCCTCTAGTTCCCTATCGATGAATTCTGTGGATTTCAGACTATCCATTACCTCTTCGAAGCCACCTTCCTTCGCTGCCCTGCGCAATTTGGAACGATACCTCTCCAGACCGGCTATGTAGTCCGAACACATGTCCAGATATATTCCTAGATATTGCTCTTTGATGTCATTCGATTCCTGGAGAAGGCTAACATACTCCTTGAGCCTCGCATTGGCTGTCGCCACTTTCCGGTGGCTTCTGATCATGTATTGCGCTGCGATGACGAGCGAAAGGAGCAATGCGCTTATGATAAAAAGTATGATGTAGAGTTGTGTACGCCTGTCACGCATCCAAATGTCGTAGGTCTCGGTAATCAGTGGCAGCATCGAGTTTATGGCTTGGATATTTATGCTGGCGTTCGCGGCCACGGCATCCTTTATCGACTGGTTCACATAGCGGTAGGCTCTTTTGATGTCGCCTTCGCGGTACAGAAGCTCCGCCAGCTCGTATAGTGACTTGTATTCGTTGACGGGAGCTCTGAGATCATAGGCGGCACTTTCGGCAAGGAGGGCGATGGCCTCGGAGTTTTTGCCGATCATACGCGAGGCTATGGATGCTATGTAGCTGACTATCGCTCTTTCGTGTACATCAAGCCTGTCGGAAGACCGGACCGCGAGCAGCGAGTCCAGGATCATCGCTGCGTTGCCATTGTCGATCTCAATGTCTGACCATACGTAGAGTTTAAAAAGGTCGTCATCGCTCAGATTTCTATACAACTCATTCCTGAAAGAGTCCCGCTTCCGTATGTAATCAGCTTTGACGAGAGGGTCATCAGACATTTCCGCCATATTCCCATACAAATTGTTGCTGATTTGTAAATATCTCAGCATCAGCTGTCTCGGCATAGCTTTCGGATCCATTTCATGCATAATCTCCGAAGCCTCAAGATACATTCCAGAAAGAGCATACCTGTCAGCGATATCCATCTCCGCATCGATTATCCTTTCGTTCCGGGTCCGCTCTGATTCTGTCCTTTGGGCCACGGATAGTTTTTTTCGAGCATAGAATATGGCCGAATCGATGTCGTATTGGTAATATTCTCCGAACAAAATGTCGTAGATTTCATATTTAACGCTGTCGGTGGCATCCGAGCGTATTTTCGCTTTTATCGAATCTATACGTTCTCGTTTGATTCTTTCATAGATATCCCTTTCGGCTATTGTTCTGTCAAGGGCATCAAGCACCCTATTGTTGTCTCCACCATCTGTTTTGGCACAAGCTTGCGGTATGAGACCTACGGCTGCAACCAGCCAGAATGCTGTGATGACTTTTATAATCACGCGTCCCTCTGTGTCTTTTGTCCAAACTGACATCATAATTGTTTTAGCTTAACTCAAGTTTCGCAAGTATTGTAACTCATTGCGAGCATTAAACTTAATCAAGTTTCGCAAGTGCGAAACCTGATCTGCTAATATATAAACCCGAACATCCAAAGGGGAATCTTGTTTTTGTAGGCATATTCAATGTCGTCGGTGACGATGTAGCCTTCCGAAGCGTCGACAATCTGCTTCTTGCCTTTCTTGCGGCCACCGACCTCAAAGGTTTTGCCGTTGAGTTCAAAGTCCGAAATCGGGGATTCGACGACGTCGAAGGCGCTTTTCATCCATGAAAGAAACATCGTCTCGCGCACATTTCCCTGATTCGGCTCATGGTCGGACATTGAATACATCATGTTGGAGTTGTTCAGATAGAGCTTATCCATCTTGCGAAGCACCGCGTCCCCGTTCGCCTTCATGCGAAGCATAGATACAAGTTCGGCCTTTTCAAGGTATTCGAGATATGAAGGGAGGCTGTTCCTCGGAATGTCGAGGTCGCGCTCCATATCGGAATAGTTAATCTTCACCGGAACGCTCTGAGAGACATAATACATCAGTTTCTTCAGTTTCTCAGTCGCGGCAACAGTCATTTCCGCATACTTAGGAATATCCACTTCGACCGTGGTGGTGATGACCTGACGCAGTCTCGTACGGAATTCAGGTTCGCGAAAAAACGGATAGCACCCATTTTGACGATATTCCTTAAAATATGCCAAAGGACGATGCTCTCCGTATGGATAGTCAACTTTCCCCGTGAGAATTTCCTCCAACGTCGCAGGCTTCAGATTCCATCCCATCCGGAGGTTAAGGTACTCCCGGAAAGACCACACCGGCAGTTTGTATTCAATGACCCTACGGCTGAGATCCGCCCCGCCCTTTCTTAAATCAAGGATTGAACCCCCCGAATACACGATGCGGAGCAGAGGAAGTTGGTCATACATCATCTTTATCTCAGTACTCCAGCCTCGATACTTGTGAATTTCATCTATATACAAGGCTCTTCCGCCTTCGGCATAGAACTGCTTTGCAGTATCAACCAGCGTGTGAGCTGAAAAATAAATGTCGTCGGCGGTGACATACAGCGTCGTGTCCTTGTCTTCACATTTTTTGATATGCTGAAGGAGAAGGGTTGATTTTCCAACACCTTTCTGTCCCAGAACACCTATGACGCGGCATTCCCAATTGATTTTGTCATGAAAATCACGAAAAAAAGACATTGGAGTCAACTCCAGATACTGGCGGTATGTAGCATACAAAGAGTCCATAGAATCATCATTTGACGCAAATATACAAAAATTGCACGGATTATCGTGCAATTTTCTTTGTTTTTTGCATCACTTATCGTGCAATATTTAACGAAAATTGCACGATTAATAGTGCAATTTGACTTTTACCGCTTTACCGCTTTCAGTTTGTTTACATACCCTTCGATGATGCCGTTTGATATGTTCATAGTAATGGCGTTTTGGACAGCTTTCAGATCCATCTGGACACCATAGGCAAATGATCGTAGTTCACGTAGGGGCGATATGTCAAATGGAAGCATTATTTCTCCTATTTTATCTAAACAGTATATCATTAAGTCGCATTTTTTTATAATTTGGATTAGTTAGAATACTTTTGCTGTATTAAAGACTACTAATCGAAATGAAAAAAAGACTGATCCTTTCAGCTGCATTGTCGGCTGCTTCTCTCGCTGCATTTGCGGGAGGTTTCGTCACAAATACCAACCAAAGTACGGCTTTTCTGAGAAATCCCGCACAGAATGCGGTAATAGGCGTCCAAGGCGCATATTTCAACCCTGCCGGTATCGGATTTATGGACAACGGCTTCCATCTTGCAATTGACATACAGTCTGCCATACAGCGAAGATATACTACGACAACTTACGCGCCTCTCGGATATGGAATCGAGAATGGCGGCAATGCATCAAGGAAATACACGGGAAAGACTTTTGCTCCCGTACTTCCCCACCTTGATCTCGCTTTCATACACGACAATTTCTTCACGTCTTTCCATTTCGGAGTTGTCTCCGGCGGTGGAAAGGCTAAATATGATCAAGGACTTGCGGCATTCGAAGCACCTGTTGCTGTAATTCCTGCTCTTGTCAATTCTCTTACAGGCGCACAGACAGTAACAGGATACAATGCAGACATAGCCTTGACTGGAGAGCAGTACAATTTCGCCGGACAGTTCAATTTCGGCTACAAAATCAGCAAGAACTGGACAGTATCTGCCGGAGTCAGACTCAATTACGTGACCAACTCCTATGACGGTTCGCTAAGCGACATCCAACTCGGATATGGCGGGAAGATGCTTCCTGCAGCAAATGTACTGGGAGCAGCGATTTCCCAATTGTCAGGAGGGAAAATACCTGCTGAAACCGCAACCTCGATGGCTGCAGGCCTTGTTGGAGACAAAAGGCTTGATGTTAGCCAGAAAGATATTGCATTTACCCCTATAATCTCGGTAAACTACAAGACAGGCAAATTCAACTTCTCAGGGCGCTACGAATTCAACACCTCCGTAAGGCTCAAGAACGACACGAAAGACAATTCTACTGGGATTGCTCAATTCGATGACAATAAGATCATTGCCGCGGACATCCCCGGAAGTCTCAACCTTGGTGCGGAATATGCCGTTCTACGCAACCTGAGGATTGCTGCCGGATTCAACTACTATTTTGACAAGCAGAGCAAGCAGTACAACAGCGAGACAGACAGAAATAACAAGCAGGACTATCTGAAACATAATTCATTCGAATTCCTCGGAGGTATAGAGTACGATGTATGTGAAGTTGTCACCCTGAGCCTTGGAGCAAATACAAGCACATTCGGATTCGGCGATGAAGCAAGATTCATCTCTGACATGAGTTTCACCACCAGTTCGGTATCCACGGGTCTTGGTGCTAGATTCCATGTAACGCCCAAGATAGCCCTTGACCTGGGTCTGTACAAGACCTTCTTCACACACTTCAACAAGGAACATTCTGACTACGGTGGAAACGGTGCAGCTCTGGCAAACAAGCTTAAGCCTCTTCTCGGGCAGCTCGCAGCAGTCAACCCAGATCTCGCAGGCAAGGTTGACCTGTCCAAGCTCTCTATTCCTGGAAAAGACGAATTCTACCGCAAGAGCTTCGTCGCCGGAGTAGGCCTCACAGTCGCATTTTGACACGGACCTATTATCAAACGCGTCTGACACTACTTCAACAACAAGGCTGCATCGTAAAACCTAATTACGGTGCAGCCTCTTTTTGTATTCTGACGTTTGGATGTTTATCCGGCAACAGATTTTTGTGGTGCAGCCAAAGTCTCCTCATTAGGTTCTCTGTACACTATATCAAATTGGAAACCTTTATCCTCCTTTTTCTGCTCCATTGCTCAAATCTAAACCAATATTCCTGTCTTCAAAATATCTTCATATAAAGGATTATTCTTATCCTCTGTAAGCAATACCGGCTCTATAAGATTGCTTATCCTGCGCTTTAATTTCCACAAGAGTGGAATGTCTTCAAAATAGTCATCATTAAGATGCTCTACAACACTGCAATGTAAATATCACTTTCTTCAGTTTACTCAACCCTACATCAATAAGTCACATATAAGAAAAATGCATTCACTTCTCCACTATAATACCTGAAGAAATGAATACATCTGCTAATGATTTACCTTTCAATAAAGGTAGGCTATTGAATACATTTACATCCTCTGACAGTCTATCTTTTCAGCACTTGTCTCATACTGCTCAACTGTATAATACTTGTTATCCCCCTCTCAAATATTATATTAGCAAATATATGAATATAAATCCGTTACAAGGATATTATCCTACCTAATGTCTATTAGTCCGCACATTAACTACTTTTACGTAATGGCGAGATTGGGATAGAGATAGACACAAAAAAGAGAGTCACATCACGGTAACTCTCTGATTCAGAAGTGGTGCCACCGAGAATCGAACTAGGGACACAAGGATTTTCAGTCCTTTGCTCTACCAACTGAGCTATGGCACCATTCGTTTGGGATTACAAATATAGGCATTTTCCCTTTAGCGGCAAATTATTTTTGTACTTTTTTGTACTTTTTTTTGCACTTTCAGCTTTAGATTGACTATCGGCTGGTCATAAGCGAAGATCTAAAGTTGACGCTAAACTTATGTGCATGCAGATATATGCAGACACGAGTATGATATTCATACTGTACTCTCAGCACTCACAACCGACACAGCATTTGTCGATAACGAAACCTAAGGAACAACTTGCAAAAGGGACGACCTTCAAACAGGTCTACCTTTTCGGAATCCGGATCTTCATGCCTGGCTTGATACGAGAGGAGATACCGTTGTACTTCATGATATCGTCAGCACTCACGCCTGGGTAGTTCTTGGCAATCTGATACAGGGTCTCGCCTGCCTTTATGGTATGTTCATAATATGTACCTTTTGCTGCACTCTGGCTTGCAGGCATCACTTTTGACGAAGTCTGACTGACATCTCCGGAAGGCTGAGACCCAGATGCTGTCACTTTTGAAGATGATGCCGCAGAGGTTGAAGCATTGGAAGAAGCCTTCGAAGAAGATACAGGCGTAGTAGCTGGGGGCACTCCCCTTCTGTATATTACAAGCCTCTGTCCGATACGCAGATTATTGTTTCTAAGTCCGTTCCAGCGTTTTATCTGGCTCACAGACACGTGATAACGGGCTGCTATTCGCCCGAGATAATCACCACTCTTTACTCTGTACACAATCCTGTTGCCATCACCGGAAGCGGCAATATTCTGCAAAGTTGCAGGATTGAAAAGCTCCTTTGCCCTATGTGAATATAGGGAATCGCCTGCATCTATGAATTTTCCCGAATAACGGATCGGAAGCCTGAGGATATATTCCTTCTCATTACCCGGTATTATGTCATGGATATACTGTGGGTTGTATGCACGAAGCTCCTCTACAGAAATACCAGTAAGATCCTTAATCTGCTGAAAATGAAGCATCTTATGTACCTTGAAGGTATCCAGATGGGCAGGCATATGTAGATTCTCTGGGACAATCCCATGCTCTTTGTAATAGTTGAAAGCATACATAGCTCCGACAAATGCAGGGACATATCCTCGTGTCTCTCTCGGAAGATAGTCGTACACTGACCAGAAGTCATGATTTCCGCCACATCTTCTTATGGCCTTGTTGACATTCCCGGCTCCACAATTGTATGAAGAAATGGCAAGATTCCAATCTCCGAATATTTTGTAAGCATCATACAGATACCTTGCCGCCGCATCTGCAGACTTGTACGGATCAAGCCTTTCATCAACGAATGAATTGATAGTAAGGCCATAATTTCTAGCCGTAGTATACATGAACTGCCACATTCCCTTTGCACCAGCACGAGATACGGCAGTAGGATTCAGGGCCGACTCGATGACTGCCATATATTTCAGTTCCTGAGGCATACCATATTTGTCAAGAATTGCCTCAAAGACAGGAAAATAATAATCCGAAAGAGCCAACATCTTCGACATTTTGTCGGGCATCTTGTCTGAGTACAGAAGTATATAGTTCCTGACCGTCTCGTTGTAAGGCAGAGTTATATATGAATTCATTGCCTTTATACGCTCCAAGAAAACCTTGTCCGGCACATTTGACGAGAACTTCACTGAGTCCATATCATACTGTTCGTCCTCCTCGTCTCCCCTGCTGGCATACCACACATCAAGAAGACTGTCACGAACTTCCTGGGAATACGTCTCAGGAGCGACTCCTTCAAGCAAAGGACCGGCTTCCGGATCAACAGAACCAACTGCACTCTCATACGCAATTGTATCTTTCAGAGCCTCTATCTCTTGAAGAAGCGAATCTATGCGGGATCGGAGTCGCTTATTTTCTTCAAAGAGTACCTTCCGTGACTTACCTTCAGACGCAGCCCTCTTACGGAAGGGGAATACCTGAGCCTGCGCCTCGCAAAACCCGACAAAAGAGAAAGCGGCTAAAGCCGCTGCAATATATTTGGCAAATATTTTCATACTATATATCTATCAGAACCTAAAACCGACCCTCAATCCGAAAGCCTGCGATCCTCCTCCTGAATAGAAGAGACTCCTGTTTCCTCCACTATATCCGGGGCTCTGGGCAAATGCATACCCACTGTCTGGTGATATCACGGTAGGGCTCACATTCATCGCAAGATCATCGCTAAGCTCGAAATCATGCATATAAGAGAACACATTGGCATCTATAATCTGCAACAGATAGAAGCCGAGAATGGCAACAGCAGAATAATCCCTGTAACGTCTGAATACGTCACGGTAATATTTCGCCGTAGAGGCTGATACAGGACCGTCATAGGTGGAATTTTCCATGGTAGCCTCATTGTAGATGCGCCTGTACCTTCTATAATTGGTATTGTACGTTATGAACAGGTGGGTGGAAACCATAAGACCCGTATAATATATAGGAATCTTCCAATACTCGCGATTGTAGGCCTGACCAAGCCCCGGCAAAAGTGCCGAATAAAGGGTTGCTTTCCCAGCCTGCGGATATGTACCCCTGTCATGACATGCTACTCCGTCAAGCAAGGCCGCCCAATAGACCAGCCCGGTTCCTATGAAGCATAGATTACTTATATTGCGGAAAGAAGGGTCTCCATCGACATTGAACTTGTGCCTGTAATAAATACCCGCCCCTGCAGTTGCGGCAAGTCCGCCGTAAATCACGGGGAGTTTCCAATAATCCTTATTGTACATCTGCTGGGCACCTACGAAGACAGTAGAGCCTGCGAACAGGACTCCAATCCTCGCATCGCGCTTGTGCGAGACGCCTCCGAAGAATTCTTTAAATGTAAATGCCGCATCAGTCGAATCCCTACCTGTCGTATCGGCATCGTCATTGTACTGCTGAGTAAAGGCTTCCTCTTTGAACTGGCCATAAGACCTTGCTGTACCCGCCATTAAGAAGGCTATACACAATGCCATTGCCGTTATGACACGCCTAACCGACATCCCTATCTCCTTAGACATTAGATTCATCCAAAGCCTTAAGAAAACGACGGATCTCCTCGTCCGAATCGAAATGTATCGTCATTGTCCCCTTACCATCACTGTTGCGCTTGAGACTTATGTCTCTACCGAAAAACTTACCTATGTGGCCGAGCACCTTATAATACTCGTCAGGGAGCTCCGTCTGAACAACCTGCTTCTTGGCGGGTGCATTCTCAAGTTCCTTTATCTTATCCTCGAGCTGACGCACAGAAAGACCGTTCTTGATAACCAGATCACAAAGACTCTCCTGGACAGTACTATCCTCTACACCAAGCAAGACTTTGGCATGTCCCACACTCAGAAGACCGACCTTCAAGTCATGCTGCACCTTAGCTGGAAGCTTCAGAAGGCGGAGATAATTGGTAATTGACGCACGTTTCTTGCCGACTCTGCCAGCCATCTGCTCCTGAGTTAGGCTACACTCGTCTATAAGCCGCTGGTAGCTCATGGCAACTTCGATAGGGTCGAGATTCTCACGTTGGATATTCTCGACGATGGCCATCTCAAGCATACCTTGATCGTTGGTATCTCGGACATAGGCAGGCACCATATCCATGCCGACCATCCTGCACGCCCTAAAACGGCGCTCGCCACTAATAATCTGGTATCTGTCGGCAGATTTACGCCTTACAGTTATAGGCTGTATAAGTCCGAAAGTACGGATAGAGTCAGCGAGTTCCATGAGTGATTCCTGATCAAAGGACATCCTCGGTTGGAACGGGTTGGGCTCTACAAAATCTACTGGTATACGGAGTATGTCTGCCGAATTCTTGGGCTCGGCAGGACCGGCCACTTCTTTGTTGACATAACCTACAGGCGCACGAAGGTTCTCAATATCAGCGGCATCGCCCAACAGGGCACTTAGCCCCTTACCCAATCCTCTTTGCGGTTTCATTTCGTATGATTTATCTTGCGTTCTCTCTCCAACAGCTCCTTGGCAAGATTGAGGTAATTGGAGGTTCCATTGCTCATAACATCGTACAGTATAATGGGTTTACCGTGCGAAGGTGCTTCACTAAGGCGTATATTGCGTTGGATAATGTTCTCGAACACCATATCCTTGAAATGTTCCTTGAGCTGGGCGAGAACCTGTGAATGAACCTTAGTACGCCCGTCAAACATAGTCACTACGAAGCCCTCGATTGCAAGTGAGGGATTGACCCCGTTCTGCACAAGCCTTATGGTCTGCAACAACTTGCCAAGACCTTCCAGCGCGAAGAACTCCGGCTGCACTGGGATGATGACAGAATCCGCGGCAGTTAGGCAGTTCACAGTAATCAGGCCTAAAGAAGGAGAGCAGTCTATGATAATGTAGTCATACTTGTCTTTGACGGCAGCAAGGGCTTTCTTCAGTATGGACTCCCTGGCCTCTGTCTCCAACATCTCTATCTCCGCGCCCACAAGATTGATATGTGAGGGAATCATGTGGAGATTGGCTATCTCTGTCTGTATCAATGCATCCATGACACCAATCTTGCCTATCATGATCTCATACAATGTCCGTTTCTCGTCATTGTCCGGCGAGAAATTGAGTCCCGAGGTCGTATTGGCCTGTGGGTCGGCATCAATGATCAGAACCTTCTTCTCAAGAACGGCCAATGAGGCCGCAAGATTGATCGCTGTGGTAGTCTTGCCTACCCCACCTTTCTGATTGGCGATAGCTATGATTTTACCCATTAGTCTGTCAGTGCATATTGTGCATCGCACAAATATACGCAAAAGCGCGGAGCATTGCAAGAGATGCTCTATATTGGATCAACGTCTATTGCAATATGTCCTGAGTAAGAGTATTTCTGCCCGAAATCATCTACAATGTGACCAAGTGTCTCCTTTGTCTGTGAAAGATGCTGCGTCTTGGGCAGGCTTACCCTGATATTCATAATATAATGATCTGAAATCTTGTCTACTACAGGAGCATAAGGACCGAGCACGGAGACATCTTGAGGAAGTCCTGACTTAAGCAATACTGCGAGATCTCCGGACATACTGTCAACCCGGATCTTGTCCGTATCCTTGAAGATAACCTTGACGATCCTCGAATAAGGCGGATAGCCAAACTCTTTGCGTTCAGCCATCATATCCGCAGTAATATCCTCATTTTCAGTAAACATCCTATATACAGGATGATCAGGACGCGAGGTCTGTATGACAAGAAGTCCTCTCCTGTCGCGTCTGCCGCTTCTGCCACGGAACTGGGCTATCAGTTGGGCAGCCCTCTCATCTGCCCGGAAATCCTGCTGTCCAAGTACAGAATCAGCCTGTATCATAGCAACAAGCGAGAGAGAGCCGAAATCGAAACCTTTGGCAATTATCTGTGTACCCACCAATATATCTATCTTACCTGCTGCAAAATCTTTGATTATAGATACATCATTTCCAGAAGCAAGAGCTGAGTCGCTGTCAAGCCTTGCCACTACAGCATCAGGAAAAAGAGCCTTGGCTTCCTCTTCTATGCGTTGGGTACCAGACCCGAGCGGCACAAGATCTCCCCCACATTTGGAACATTTGCCGGTATAAGGGACTCTCCAGCCACAATAATGGCAGGTCAGGATCCCTTCTTGCCTGTGCCAACTCAACGGGACATTGCAGGATCTGCATTTGGGAATATCTCCGCAAGAAGTGCATTGGACGGCAGGAGAATAAGCCCGACGCCCCCTGAGCACAAGCACCTGGCCTCCTGCAGAGAGCGCGGTATGTATTCTTTCTATCAGTTTGTAGGAGAAATTACCTGACATTCCATGTTTTCGTCTCTCAGCAATTGTATCTATCACCTCAACATCGGAGTCCTCAGATCCGAAATACCTCTCATTAAGCTGAACTTTGACCATCTTGCCTGTCATGCAGTTGTACAGAGACTCAAGAGACGGGGTGGCAGTGCCGAGGACGATCCCTGCTCCGTACATGGAAGCCAGCATAATAGCAGTGTCCCTGCCGTTGTACCGAGGTGGCGGGGTATCCTGCTTGTACGATGTATCCTGCTCCTCATCCACGATTATAAGCCCAAGGTCATGATGAGGAAGAAAGATAGCCGACCTTGTGCCCAATACGACATATGCCCCATTTCTCACTTGAGATGCCACGGCCTGCCTGCCTGCAGCCGACACCTTGGAATGGAATCCGTAAAGCCGACTTCCGAAGATCTTGGAGAGTCTGTCCTGCAACTGACGGCTTACAGCTATTTCAGGAATAAGATACAGCACATTTCTGCCGGCAGCCAAGGCCTCAAGGGCAAGATTAATGTAGATTTCAGTCTTACCGGAGCCCGTTACTCCATGAAGGAGTACAGGCTTATGTACTGAAAATCCTTCATGTATGGCCTTAAGAGCCTCTTTCTGGGCAGAACTTAGAGAGGGTACTTCAGTGGCATTTATCTCGACACTATAGTTACTCCGCGCCTTTTGATCCTTTGACAATGGACTTTCCCCAGACAGAGTCGCTAACTGTCCCTGAATTACTAAGAGCTCAGCCTGCAGCTTGCGATATGCAGCAGTATCAGGACGCGTGGCCGCGATTTTTGCCTCTTTCTTCAAGGCCCGCTCCTTGAGACGCGATACTCTGGCCTGAAACACTTCCTCCGCCCTTGCAGCTCTACGTATCTCGGCTTCCTTGCGTCTTGACTCTGAGAGTTCGCTCCCTATCTTGAGTTCCGGATAAGCCGCCTTATAGACTTCGCCTATGGTACACATATAATAGTCTGAGACGAATTTCCACAGCTTCAGCTCATTTGCGCTTATCTTAGAGAGATTGCCGGCAACAGAAACTACGGGGCTTATCTTCTCTACCGTAATGCTGGGCACAACACCTGCCTCATATACTACTGCAAGATAAGAACGTCCGGCAAAACGCACATATACCCTATCACCGACAAGGAGAGGCTCCGCACTGTAATAATACGGATTCCAGGCCAGTCTGAGCGGCAGTATTACTGATATATATTGTCTGAACTTCATATATGTGTACCCGACAGGCAACCGGAAGCCACCGACCAAGCACGGATAACTTTAGCTAAGTTAGCAAGTTTTTGCATACCTTTGCTCTATCTATAAGCACGAGGACATATGGATTCAAAGATTTCAGACTTCCCTAAAGATGCCGCGAAGGCATTATCTGTCAGCACAATAGCTACCGCAGCAGAGCTTGCTACAGACGAGTGGGACAATGATTTCAACTGCAACTACAGCCATGACGGCACTAAACTTCTGGACGCGGAGAATTTCCCCGACACAGTCAAAGTACGTCAGGGCACAAGAATCATATGCGATGGTGTCTTCTCGTTCCAGGATTACATGGATGAAGACAGGCCTCTCGGCAGTACAATCCCAGAAGACGAGAGAGTCTCTTTCCTCGACAAGATCTACCTTCCGGACTCTGTGGAGCACATCGGGTTCGGGGCATTCAAGGAATGCGGATGGATCCGCAGGATCGGACTACCGTCATCCCTGCTCACGATAAGGGACGAAGCATTTTACGGCTGTTGGGAACTGAGACAGATAGGATTCCCGGCAAAGCTTCTGTCAGTGGGAGACCGCGCTTTCTTTGAATGTTTCTCACTTGAGAAAGTGCGTATCAACAAGGGACTTCAATGCCTCGGCTCAGAAGCATTTGCATTCTGCGAATCACTTCAGGAAATCACCCTTCCGTCTGGACTTTCGATGATTGGAGACGATGTATTTCTGGGCTGTAAGAGCCTCAAGAGAATCTTCGTACCAGAAGCCTACTTCGAGGCTTATAAGGAACTTCTTCCAGCAAAGATGCACAGAAAGTTGCGCAGGATCGGTCAGAAGTCATAGGCAAATTAGAAATCATAGACTGCCTGCAGACGGAATTCAGCCTTTGACGGACGGTAAGCAGTCTGCCCTGGAGACAGAAAGGGCCAGTCTGTAAACGCTGCTCTCAGATACAGTTTCACATCACCGTTTTTAAGCCTGCAATAAGCCGAGACAGAGTATCCTCTACCATAATATGCAGGCACATTGAAGACTGATGGGACATCGCGCTCATAACTATACAGGCGTCCGGACCACCTGTCTGCTCTGAAAACAGTCAATCTGATGTACGCCGCCAACGCTCCAGGCATATATCCACCCTCAATATATGTCAAAGCGGAGAACATATCAGCTGTAAGCTTTGGACGAGCCTCATATGTCTGACCGGAGGATGTCTCAGAACAAAGCAGGTTGAGTCTGAATACCCCACTCCACGGTCCTGTTACGTACTTAAAGTCAGTCCTTATCTCGCCCTTTATCTTCTCTCCCCAACTCCTATACCTAAATGCAACCTTCGTATCTATGACGAAACGGTCTGCGACAGTCCAAGGATAACGGGCTGTAAACTTGCATTGCCTCTGAAAAGGAGATCTGCGGACAGCATAGTCAGAACTTATCTCAAGGCCTTCAAATGATAGGGCAGCCATAACCCCACTTTCTCCTCGTTTTCCAGAAAATGCCCTTATCGGAGCCGTCCGGTCTGACACGTATCTGTCTGGAATATGCCTTGCAGACAATCCTGCAGAGACTCTGCCACCCAAAGGGATCATAAACCCGGCTGTATATGCCGGAATCATACCTACGCGACATATAGATGCCTCCCCGAAAAGCTCCACTCCTCTTATACAAAACCGTGCATCAGCCGAGACTTTGTCACCGTCGGATGAGTCACGGAATCCTGTCACTGATACTGTCCCGTGGCGAGAATCCCATCTGAGATTCCCTCCTGCAAGATATTCTTTTACGGAAGGTGAGCCTCTAAGCTCCCATCTCTTCAAGGACGGAGAAAGGAGAAAGGCAGAGACACTTATTCTCCCAAATGACAGTCCTGCTGCAAGACCGCGGCTACAGGACACCTCTGAAAATGAACGCGATGGGGAAAATCCTGTACTCCTCTTCCATAAAGACCTCGTGCCGGAAAGTCCGCTCATCGAAAATCCTGTCCACAAGGCGAGTCCCTGCCCGTATCTAAGGGCACAGTCTCCTACTACAATAGACAATCTGCGTCCATAATAAGCAATATAACCTGTAGCCTGCGACGGAGCAAGACGGTCATCGGCAGTCTTCCTTAGGCCAAGAGACATATCCACTTTATCGGCATAAGAGAAGCGGTAGCGAAGCGATGAGCCCCATGCAGCCTCGGTCTCAGACGCTCCATCAACAGGTATTGTCAGACGTGAGAAAGCAGCTCCCTCTATCTCATGAGAGGAATATCGGTATCTTCCTCTATTGCCAGGCAAAGTACAGACTTCAAATGATACAAAGGGCCTGAGAGCTTCAGCGAACTCTGCTCCGAAACCGTCGACCGCTGCAAGCTCGGCGGTCGAAACGACATCACCGTAACCCTCTATGTATGTTGACAGGGAGGCCGCCTGATAGGCCGAGAGCAGCCCGCTTGAAGACAATGAAGACTCAGACAGGAAATTGATCCTCAGAGGCTTTTCGCTATAAGAGAGAAGACGCTCCATCTCATCCTCCGGCACGGATTCCACATCAGAAGCCCCCGTAAGATACAGGATACTTGGAAGAAGGCCTTGGTCTTGTGCGCTGCCATGCCAGACAGCCAAGAACAGGCATAATAAGGACAAACGAATCTTGTTCATGACAAACCGTGTCCTGCCCGCTGCTAATATAGGAAATTATACGCATAGAAAACATTCTAACTTCAATAAAAGAATAAAATTTTTCATATTGTGTCTACACCTAAAGGCTGAGCGCATGTTGAGGCCAACATCAGCCTTGTCTGATACTTGGTCTTGCTGGGACGGCTTTGTTTCTGCTTTCTTTTTAGTATCTTTGCGCAAGCGACAGATTTTGCAATGAGAAAGATTACCCTATTCGACAAGACATTCAGGACATTCATTCCTAATGAGACGATTGAAGCGGCCATAGATGAAGTTGCGAAGAAGATCAACACCGACTATGCCGACAATCAGACTCCCCCGGTGCTTCTGTGCATCCTGAACGGGTCCATAATGTTTACAGCAGAACTAATGAAGAGACTTGACTTCAACTGCGAGCTTGTGTCCATGAAGCTTTCTTCTTATGAAGGAACATTATCCACAGGCAATGTTCGTCAAGTAATGGGCATGACAGGTGATATAAGAGGCAAGGATGTGATCATCATTGAGGACATAATCGATACCGGCAATACTATAGTCGATCTTACCAAGATCGTGAAAGAACACAATGTCGCCTCATACAAGGTCTGCACAATGCTGCTGAAGCCGGAAGTCTACAAGAAGTCCATTCCGTTGGACTATGTAGGCATGGAGATACCCAATAAATTTATAGTAGGTTTCGGTCTGGATTACAATGAGTTGGGAAGAAATTTCAAGGATATTTACGTCCTTGACGAAGAATAACAGATAGGATTATGAAATATTACATTCTTTTCGGCCCTCCGGGTGCGGGCAAAGGCACTCAAGCCGGTTCCATGGCAAAGAAATATAACCTCAGGCATCTCTCTACAGGAGATCTTCTCCGGAGTGAGATTGCCAACGGGACTGAACTCGGCAACAAGGCCAAAGCACTTATCGAAGCAGGAGAACTTGTCCCTGATGAAGTTGTAGAAGGCATGATTGCCAATGCATTTGACGCAGAGAAAGAGGCGGAAGGCTTCCTTCTTGACGGATTTCCGAGGACAGTGGCTCAGGCCGAAGCTCTCGACCGTATGCTCGCTGACAGGAAAGAAGGTGTCACTGCTGTCGTATCTATAATGATCCCTGACGAGAAGATCAAGGAAAGAATCCGCCACAGAGCCAATATCGAAGGCCGTGCTGACGATGCCAAGGAGGAGACCATCAACAACAGGATCAAGACCTACCATGACAAGACAGAGCCTCTTATCGGATTCTACAAGAATGCCGGCAAATACAAGGAAGTTGACGGTAACGGACTTATAGAAGAGGTGAGGGACAGCATCTTCGATCTTCTTGACAGGATATAGTCCGACACTATGCCTGATACAAACTTTATAGACTACGTGAAGATATTCTGCGCTTCCGGACACGGGGGCGCAGGTTCTGTTCATCTTCACAGGGCCAAATATGTACCCAAGGGAGGACCTGACGGAGGTGATGGTGGAAGAGGAGGACACATAATCCTTCGGGCCAATCCTCAGTTCTGGACTCTTATCCATCTCAAATACAGGAAGAACGTAAGAGCCGAGAACGGCCAGTCCGGTTCTGGGGCTCTGTGCAAGGGACGGCAGGGCAAGGACGTTATTCTCGAAGTACCTGTCGGAACTGTCGTAAAGGATGGAGATACTGGAGAGACTCTGTTTGAGATGGTAACGCCCGGAGAGGAGCGAATTCTCTGCAAAGGCGGCAGAGGAGGACTCGGCAACAACAACTTCAAAAGCGCCACACAGCAGACACCACGCTTTGCCCAGCCAGGCGAAGAGGGAGAGGAAGGATGGTTCATCCTAGAGCTGAAACTGCTTGCTGACGTGGGACTTGTAGGATTCCCGAATGCAGGCAAATCCACTCTGCTTGCCGCAATCACATCGGCAAAGCCAAAGATTGCATCCTATGCATTTACCACCCTTGAACCCAACCTCGGCATCGTACGGTATAGGGATGACAAGTCATTTGTAATGGCCGATATTCCTGGGATCATCGAGGGAGCCCACGAGGGCAAAGGGATAGGACTCCGCTTTCTCAGGCACATAGAGCGCAACTCTGTACTCCTCTTCATGGTAAGCGCAGAGGAAAGCGATATAAATGCCGGATACGAGATCCTGACGAGGGAGCTTGATATGTACAATCCAGAGCTTTTGGAGAAGAGACGTGTACTCGCGGTCACAAAATGTGACTTAATCGACAAGAAGCAGGAGCGCAAGATCTCAAAGACGCTGCCGGAAGGCATACCTTGCGTATTCATAAGCTCCGTAACCGGAGAAGGGCTTCAAGAACTTAAAGACGAACTTTGGAAAGCCCTCAATGACTGAATATGGACTCGTTCATAGACTGGCTTCACGCTCTTGACCAGCAGATAACTCTGCTGATCAACAATATACACTGTATAACGTCTGACAGTCTTATGGTATTCATGTCAGACAGAGCCGTGTGGTTTCCTTTATATGCCATAGTGGCAGGATTCCTTTTTGTCCGGTTAGGATGGAAGAAGGGACTTGTGGCTATTGTCTGCATATTCCTTGCATTCGGAGCATGTGACCAGGCTTCCAACCTGCTTAAATACTCTGTAGGACGATTGAGACCTTGCTATAGTTACGAGATGGTGACCGGAGGCCTGCATTTCCTTGAGAACAGGGGGAATTTCTTCGGATTTTTCTCTGCCCACGCTGCAAATGCTTTCGGATTTGCCATGAGCACGTCTCTTCTATTCAAATACGACAAGGCACACAAATACCGTCCTTATACTATCCTCATATTCTCATGGGCCGCACTGCTATCGCTTAGCAGAATCTTCGTGGGTAAGCATTATCTCGGAGATATTCTCGTAGGGGCCTCTATAGGGTGTATCTTCGGATACCTCGCAGCAATAGCAGGAAGATATGTATTCTCTCTGATAGACAAAAATACTATCGTCCGATAGACAAACTCTTACCGGACGATAACAGCATTTACATATCTATAAAGATCACGCCTTAAGCACAGCTAATACACGCTTTAAGTACAGCTAATACACGCCTTAAGCACAGCTAAATACACGCTTTAAGCACAGCTAAATAACAGAAGCCAGACGAACTGACGAGGCTATAATACAGGCAGGCATTTCTCCATCATGATTCCTCGGGAACCTTTCAGCAGGATTGTGTAGCCGCTTATGGGCTCGTCCTCAAGAGCCTTAGCCAATGCCGAGGAAGTTCCATACCAGCGCAGGGTATCAGAGACTGGAAAGCGGTCTTTCATATTGTCCAAAGCCTTGCCGAACTCAGACCCGACTAAGCATATAAGGCAGGCCTCTGAATCAACGGCCTTCTCCAATATGATCTCATGCTCATGAACGGATTCTGCACCGAGCTCCCTCATGTCGCCAAGAAGTAGAGCCTTCTTGTCTGCTTCTATTGAGTTGAAGTTGGCAATTGCTGCTGACATGCTTGTGGGATTGGCATTGTAGGCATCGGCTATCACGACATTACGTCCCGTCCTTATAAGTTGTGATCTACTGTTTGAGGGAACATATGCCTTTATTGCTACGGCTGACTCCTTCTCAGGTATCTCGAAATAGCGGCCTACACACATGGCTGCAAGGACATTAGATCTATTATACTCCCCTATCAGACTTGTATCCACCCTCAACGCTCCTCCACGTACCAATGTCAGGAATGGACTTTCAGGAGTTGCCGGAAGAACCTGAAAACCGTCATATTCACAACCGTAAGGTACTACCGAAAGCCCCTCACGCGACTTGGCCATCTGCATAAGCCCCGGATCATCTGCATTGACGAACACAGCCTTTCCATGAGCGGCAATATAGTCATACAAAGCACCTTTGGCCTTCCTGACTCCTTCTATGGAACCAAATCCCTGCAAATGAGCCTTGCCTACATTGGTTATAAGACCATAATCAGGCTCGCATATCTTTACAAGTTTTGCAATATCATCCGGATGGCTTGCGCCCATCTCTACAACGGCGATCTCCGTATCTGGGGATATAGACAGAAGAGTAAGAGGAACCCCTATGTCATTGTTGAGATTGCCGGTCGTTGCACTTACCCGGTAACGAGACGAAAGGACAGCACGGATAAGCTCCTTGGTCGTGGTCTTGCCATTAGTTCCTGTTATGCCTATGACTACAAGGCCTTTGTCGGCAAGTACACGCCTATGATGAAGTGCAAGCGCAGCGAGCACGGCAAGGGTGTCATCAACCTTAATGATACGTGGGTCATCCGGAAGAGCGGACGAGATATCAGCGACTGCGTATGCAGCACCAGCGTCAAGAGCCTTTGGGACATAGTCATTGCCATCGAAATTCTCTCCTTTAAGGGCAAAGAACATCTCTCCTCCGGAAATCTTCCTGCTATCAGTGGCTATCGATGTGCAGCCGCCGAAAAGGCCATAAAGTCTCTCAATATCTTCCATAATATTCTGTATTATCTCGGGCTTTCCTGCTTTCTGTTTATATAAGACTTCTTCTGTATTGTGCCTTGTATTTCAGATGTTTACTCAGTTCCAGTGCTTCCGAAGCCACCTTCTCCCCTTTCCGTCTCGTCAAGAGAAGTGACAGACTCCCACTGGACGTGCTCATGTCTCGCAACCACCATCTGGGCGATCCTTTCCCCAGGCTCAATTGTAAAAGTATTATTCGACAGATTGACCAACAATACCTTGATCTCCCCTCTATAATCCGCATCGATTGTTCCTGGAGAATTTAGGACCGTTATCCCGTGCTTTGCTGCAAGACCGCTTCTCGGCCTCACCTGGCACTCAAATCCCTCAGGAATCGCAAGATACAGACCTGTCGGTACAAGCTTTCTCTCCAACGGACCTATAGGCATATCGTCAATTATATTCGCCCTCAAGTCCATACCGGCCGAAAGAGGTGTGGCGTATTCGGGCAGGGGAAATGAAGATTTGTTGATTATTCTGACTTTCATGACTTGCAATATATTAAGAATCTTTTTGATAATTAGAAGCCGCTTTGAAATGATTCGTCTCTTCTCTTATGGTCCTTTCAGGCCATTTTCATCTTTGTCATCAGCCCAGTACCACCAGTACACTCCTTCATCCAAAGTCAAAACCGCCTCGAAAAATCCTCATAAATCGCCTCGAAAAATCCTCATAAAAAATTCGGATACCATTTCAAAACATCTTCTTCCTACAGTTCTTACTTTTCCGAAGTATTCTTGTCGGCAGGAAGGATCAAGTTCAGGATGACACCGACTATGGATGCCAGGCCTATACCTGAGAAAGAGAACGTACCGAAATCTATCACTGCGCCTCCTATTCCGATAGTAAGGATAAGAGATGTGATCACGAGATTGCGAGTCGAGCCCATGTCTATCTTGGACTGGATCATATTGCTTATGCCGACAGAAGCAATAGTTCCGAAAAGAAGTAGCATTATTCCTCCGAGAACAGCCTGAGGAATGGTCTGGATAACCGCTCCGACCTTACCGATTACAGAAAGTAGTATAGCGGAGAGCGCGGCTATACGAAGAACCGAAGGATCTGTAACCTTAGTCAGCGAGACAGCACCCGTAACCTCAGAATACGTGGTGACAGGAGCACCTCCGAGAAAAGCAGCCAGGCAGCACGAAAGACCGTCTCCAAGCATCGTCCTGTTGAGTCCCGGATCCTTGATGAAATCCTTGCCGGCAATCGAACTTATGGCATACATATCACCGACATGCTCGATAATAGGGGCAATGGCAACAGGAGCCATGAACAGCACAGCCTGCCATGAGAATGACATGGAAGAAAGCTTCGGAAGCGAGAACCAGGACGCAGAGGCAACCTGAGTGAAGTCCATGGAATCTCTGAAGAAAAGGACAGCGACAACATAGCCGGCCAATGCTCCGAAGACTACAGGTATCAGTTTTACTATGCCGCGCCCCCAGATTGAGGCAGCAACGGCCACTGACAATGACACTAAAGCAAGAATCCAATTGGACTCGGCCATATCCACTCCTGTCCCGGCAAGCGAAAGACCAATGAGTATGATCACTGGGCCGATGACAACCGGCGGAAACAGCCTCTTGATAAGGCCTATGCCGAAGAATTTGACAAGAAGGCTCATAAGTATATATACAAGTCCCACGGAGACAAGGCCGCAGAACATTCCTGGCATTCCATAAAGCTCTGTAGCTTTAATTATGGGTGCTATGAAGGCAAAGCTGCTTCCTAAGTAGATTGGCACCTTGCCTCCTGTAACGGCATGGAAAAGTAGTGTTCCGAGACCAGCAGCAAGCAGAGCGACAGCCGGATCAAGTCCTGTAAGCAGGGGTACGAGTACCGTAGAGCCAAAAGCCACAAACATAAACTGCACTCCCACAACGGTGCGCCTTAGCGGAGATAAACTGTGTTCAGTCATAATAATATCGGTATAGTAGATTGTTATTTCGGAGCAATTCTGTACAGCACGCAGGCTATCACTGTAAATATCATATTAGGCAACCATATTGCAAGCCACGGTGGCATCAGCCCTGTGTACACGAACATCTGGCTGAAACGCATGAACAGAATATACGAGAAACTGAGGGCAATGCCGATTGCAAGATTCCATCCTATGCCTCCCCTGCGCTTGCGAGACGAGAGAGATACCCCCATGATAGTCAGGATAAATGCCGAGAATGGAAGGGAAAATCGAGTATGTTTCTCTATAAGCGAATATTTGACATTTGGGTCTCCTCTCAATTTCTGGACTTCTATAAGCTGATTGAGCTGCTCGTAGGGCAAGTCTTCAACGGTATTCTTCTTACGGACAAAGTCTGTTGCCGTAAGACTTATCACTGTGTCGATCTGGTCACCGCAGCGAACTTTATCCTCCAATCCGCCTTCATTATATTCCCGAATGAAATATTTCTTGAGTTTCCATCCTCCGAATGTTGTGTCCCATACAGCCCGCTCGGCAGAAATCTTGGAGACCAGCTGATTGTCACGTATTGTCTCAAGGGTAAACTTATAGGCGGTATTGTTGTATTTGCTGAACTGCTCTACATAGACAAACTCTCCAGGAGCTATCTGATAATGGATATTGCGCTCCATAGCCTGTGCCTTCTTCTTGGTATACTGAGCCTCGAATACATGCCTCTGAGCATTTGATCTCGGGATGACGAAGAGGTTGAGTCCGAGGGAGAGAAGGGCAATGATGGCAGCGGAAAACATATAGGGCAGCATCATCCGGTGGAAACTTATGCCGCATGAAAGTATGGCGATTATCTCCGAGTTGGCAGCCATCCTCGATGTGAAGAAGATTACCGTTATGAATACGAACAATGGACTGAACATATTCATAAAATAAGGGATGAAGTTGACGTAATAGTCAAAGATGATAGCCCTGAGCGGTGCCTGTCTTGACACGAAGTCGTCGATTTTCTCGCTTATGTCGAAGATTATCACAATCCCGATGATAAGGAGTATCGCAATGAAGAAAGTCAGCATGAACTTCTTCGTTATATACAGATCCAGCTTCTTGGGAAACATTATAGCCTTGTCATTATTCTTTTAACAGTATCGTTCTTCCACTTCGCGAAGTCACCATTCTGAATATGAATCCGAGCTGTCCGGACGAGATCCAGATAGAAAGCTAGGTTGTGCTCACTGGCAATCATGGCCGCAAACATCTCCCCTGCAATGAAAAGATGCCTGAGATAGGCCTTTGTATATGTCTTATCGACAAATGAAGTGCCGCACGGATCTAACGGACTGAAATCATCCTCCCATTTCTTGTTGCGCATGTTCATTATGCCGTTCCACGTGAAAAGCATCCCGTTGCGTCCGTTACGGGTCGGCATCACGCAGTCAAACATGTCCACACCTCTTGCTATACCTTCAAGTATATTTGCAGGTGTCCCCACTCCCATAAGATAGCGAGGCTTGTCGTCCGGAAGAAGCGGGCACACAAGCTCAAGCATCTCGTACATCTTCTCAACAGGCTCCCCTACTGCCAATCCTCCAATGGCATAGCCATCCCTGTCAAAGGCTACTGCATGTTCGACAGCCCTCTTGCGAAGCTCCGGATACACACAACCCTGAACTATCGGGAATACAGTCTGACTGTAGCCGTACAGAGGCTCTGTCTCGTCAAATCGCTTAAGATAGCGTTCCAGCCAAGACTGTGTCATCTCCAATGACTTGCGGGCATACTCAAAATCAGCGTCTCCTGGACAGCACTCGTCAAGAGCCATCATTATGTCAGCACCGATTATCCGCTGAGTATCCACATTGTTCTCGGGAGTGAATGTATGTCTGGAACCGTCTATGTGAGAAGAGAATGTACAACCGTCAGGAGTAAGCTTCCTTATGCCGGAAAGTGAGAAAACCTGAAACCCTCCGCTGTCCGTCAGTATCGGACGATCCCACGATATGAACTTATGCAGACCACCCGCCGCCTTGAGAATGTCAAGGCCGGGACGGAGATAAAGATGGTATGTATTGCCAAGAATGATCTGGGCGCCTATGTCTTCTTTCAGATCCCTGTGATATACGCCTTTCACTGAGCCGACAGTACCCACCGGCATGAATATGGGAGTCTGTATCTCTCCGTGATCCGTGGTGATGATGCCACATCGGGCTGATGACCCAAGATCTTGCGCTGTCTTAGTAAATCTCATCTGATAAAATCAAACTCTCAAATTTACTAAGTAAATTTCAAATAATAACAAGTTCACTGCTTCCCTGATTCGTTTTCTTGCTCGCTTATGATTTTTTCTATAACTTGCGAGGAAAGGATTATCAATTATGCTGAATGAATACATCTTCGTGGCATGGCTTCTTTATGAAAAAGAGTCTGGACGATAAAGTGTCTGATAAAGAGAAGAAGAGAAAAGAGAAAAGAGAAAGAGAAAGAGTCTGTATTAGAAGGAGTTTGTACGACAGTGTCAGATTAAAAGTAATTGACAATCAATCATTTATAAGACGAATAATATTTTTTAATTCATTTCAAAACAACATCTTATAAGTAATATGAAAGCCTACAACTTAATCTCAGAGGAACAGATCGCGAAGTTGGAAGCACAATCGTGCAGGTGCGAAGACTGGAGCAAAGTCTATGTGGATTCGGAGTTCGACCCGAAATATGTGTGTAATGTAACATTCTCTGGACAAATCAAGCTTGGAGCATTCAAAAAGGTCTTTTCCTTGGTAGGAGGAATAAAGAAACACAGTGGCATCTTCCATGCAACACTTCACAACGTCGTGGTCGGGGATGACTGTATGATCGAGCACATCAGGAACTACATTGCCAACTATGTGATCGGCAAGGGCACGTATCTGGAAAATGTGACGGACATCATAACCTATGGTGAGACATCGTTCGGCAACGGAATCAAGGTCAAGGTCCTTAATGAAACCGGCGGACGTGAAGTTGTCATCCATAATAATCTATCCTCCCATGAAGCTTATATATCAGCGCTTTACCGACATAAGCCAGCATTGACGGAAGCACTCGGCTCGATGGTCGAAAAATATGTGCGGAGCATCTCGTCCACTTTCGGAGTCATCGGCGAAAATGTCGAGATCATCGACGCGATGCATATTGTCAATGTCAATATCGGTTCTTATGCAAGAATCAAGGGCGTCTCCAGGCTACGTAACGGATCGGTCATTTCCTGTAAGGAAGATCCAGTCGTGATAGGCTTAAACGTGATAGCCGATGATTTCATAGTGGAAAGCGGCAGCAGAATCTCTGACGGAGTGATGATATCCAAATGCTTTGTAGGTCAAGCTTGTGAACTTGGGCATGGCTATAGCGCTTCGGAATCATTGTTTTTCAGCAATTGCCAAGGTGAAAATGGCGAGGCATGTTCGCTATTCGCAGGGCCATATACAGTTACGCATCACAAGTCTACATTGCTGATAGCCGGAATGTTTTCATTTATGAATGCCGGTTCAGGGTCCAATCAGAGCAATCATATGTACAAATTGGGACCTATTCACCAAGGCATTCTTGAGAGAGGGGCGAAGTCTGCATCGGACTCATATATATTGTGGCCAGCCAAGATAGGGGCATTTTCCCTTGTCATGGGACGTCATGTCAACAATCCGGACACTACAGACTTACCGTTCTCGTATCTTATTGAGCAACAGGGAACCACCTTTATAGTCCCCGGTGTAAACCTGAAGTCTGTCGGGACAATACGCGATGTCAAAAAATGGCCTGAAAGAGACAAGCGGAAAGATCCGCACCGTCTGGACCATATTAATTTCAACCACTTGAGTCCATTTACAGTGCAGAAGATGTTCGCAGGAATTGAAATTCTTGAACGTCTTGAGGCCGCATCTGGGCTAAGGGCAGACAATTATTCTTATAAGAAAGCGACAATCCGTAATGCAGCGTTGACCAAAGGCATAAAGTATTATCAGACTGCCATTGTCAAGTTCTTGGGCAACTCGTTTATTTCGAAGATTCAGGATGCGGATATCAGTACTGACCAGGGGCTTCGTCGTGCATTGCGCAAAGATACCCCCGTGGGCGCAGGTCAATGGGTGGATATCTCAGGCCTCATCGCCCCAGCTTCCGAAATCGAAAGCATCTGTGAAGACGTGATTTCCGGGAAAATAGCCGATCTTAATGTCCTTTCGGACAGATTCCGAGACATTTATGAACACTACTACATTTACGAATGGACTTGGGCCTATGATGCCATCATGCGTTACTGGCAGATAGACCTTTCCAAAATTACCAGGAAGGAAGCCGCCAATATCGTCAGACAGTGGAAAGATGCGGTGGTGTCTCTGGATAAGTTGATCTATGAAGATGCCCGTAAGGAATTCGACCTTACGACCATGACGAGTTTCGGCGCGGACGGTGACAAGACACGGCGCGATGAGGATTTCAATGCCGTCCGCGGTGGAGGTTTCGATGACAATCCGTTTGTCCTTGAAGTGGTTGATCATATCCGCCGCAAATCAGAGCTCGGTGACAGTATCATAGCTCGCCTGGAATAGTTAACAGCTTCTGCCCTTCTGCCAGGACATTCTTCCCGATTATCAGGTACAACTTTCTGTAGCCGACGCAGCCGCCGTTGTGCTACATGCCGCACTATATTTTCAAGGTGTGATGCGCCTGTTATATGACTATGACACCTCTCGGTTCTCATTTGCGAAAACGATTTTCATAAAATTTTGTGTCAAGGAACTGAAATATATTTATAACTTTAAAATCATATAAAATGTTCTTGACAGATTTTTATGTTCGACTACAATAAAAGTATGCACGCTGGCATGAATGCGTGCAGAATCAGCAACTATTTATCAATAAAGATATTCACAAATTAGTGATGCCTCTATTAGCTATTAGCATAGAGGTTAAGTGTGTTATCATTCCAAATTATGAGAAAACTTATTTTTACAGCACTTATGGCGGCAGGTCTGGTGGCAGCCGCCTGCTCCAAAGAAGAGGACCGGTCTGTCAAAGAGGTCGTCCTTGACAAAACGGAGGTCTCAGTGGTCAAAGGCCACGATGTCCAACTGACCGCCAAGGTTCTTCCTGAGAATGCTTTGGAAAAGACCATCACCTGGTCAAGTGACAACAAGTCTGTGGCCGTTGTTGATCAGACCGGTCTGGTCAAGACCTTGACCGTGGGTTCAGCCAATATCACAGCACAGGCCGGTGGCAAAGAAGCCATATGCAACCTCACCGTCACTGCAGTTCCTGTTGAATCGATCGTCATCTCGTACGCGGATGACGAGAGTGGCAAGGCCGTGGAAGCGTTTGAGCTGATCCGTACAAAAGAGATCAAACTCAAGGCAAGCGTGACCCCAGCTGAGGCATTGGAGGAACATTCATTGGTCTGGAGCAGCAGTGATGACAAGATCGCCACTGTCAGCCAGGAAGGGACTGTGACAGCCGTAGCCAAGGAAGGGGTCGCCGAGATCTCGGTCACAGTCGGTGACAAGACAGAAAAATGCACTGTCACAGCCAAGCCGAGACCGGTGGACTATATTATATTCACGGAGGTTTCAAAATCCTTGAAAGTCGGTGAGACATGGCAAGTTCCCGCCTCCATGAGTCCGGTGGACAACGATGACACTCTCATCTGGGCGAGCAGCGATGAGTCTGTGGCTGTTGTCAGCGAGACCGGTCTGGTCGAGGCCAAGGCAAAGGGCAACGTCAAGATCACTGCAAAATCCACCCTGTGGCCGCAGGCACATTACGGTGAATGCGAAATTCTTGTGTACGAGGATAAGCCAAAATTGGACATGAAATTCGTCACGATTCCTGCCGGATCTTTCTGGATGGGAAGCCCGGACGGCAAGACAGAAGGGCTGAAAGAGGAGCCAAGCAGGATGAAAAGTGAGACACGTCACAAGGTGACAATCACAAAGTCATTCCAGATAGGCGCGTACGAGGTGACGAACGCACAATATGCCAAGTTCCTCAACGACACCGGCGTCGGGAAAGATGGAAAGTCAACCACAACAAAGACCGCACTCCTTATTGAAAGCTCCGGTTCCTATGACTGGGGGCTTCACTACGACACCGAGGCGAAGCAATGGGTACCTGTCTCCGGCTATGAGAACTATCCTGTCATCTTCGTCAACTGGGACGGTGCCAATGAATTTGCTCAATGGGCGGGAGGCTCTCTCCCTACCGAGGCGCAGTGGGAATATGCCTGCCGCGGCGGGAAAGATGACCTTCCGTTCGGAATCGGCGACGGGAAGCATCTTAATGGCACTATGGCGAATTACATGAGTACCAATATCTATGACTACGACAATGGAGGAGTAAAATTCGTCGGTGGCACTGCACTACGCAAAACCACGGAAGTAGGATCATACAAGCCTAACGCCTATGGCTTGTACGACATGCACGGCAATCTCTACGAATGGTGCTCCGACTACTATGTGTATGACCTGGGTGCCTCCGAAGCCACAGATCCCACCGGCCCTGAAACATCAAGTGACAACATGAGGGTCATAAAAGGGGGAAGTTTTTTCCAGTCACCAAGGCAATGCCGCTCCGCAGCCAGGGAATGTTCTCAACCTGAAGCGACAGAAGGCCAGAAAATCGGATTCAGGATCGTAAAGCCTGTCGAATAGGCGATACGATACACCGATCGAGAAAAAGGTCTGGCAGCCAAGTTCTGGCTGTCAGGCCTTTATATTTTTACTTGCATCGCATGTTGTTGGCATTAAGAATGTTCCCAAGTCGAGGCTGCCCCGAAAAATCTTCATAATAAAATTCGGGAATCATTTCAAAACAATTTCTTAAACTGAAATAAATTTCAACTGCTTCTAAAATTAGCCCGAAAAGTTTTACATTTGTACTCTGACAAAATCATTCTATGAAACATAAGGAAATCTCCCTCAGACTTATCGTCATGAACTTCCTGCAATATGCTGTATGGGGTTCATATCTAACTTCAATGGGTACCTACCTTTCCAATGCGGGCCTCGGAGGCAATATTGCCATCTTCTTCTCGATACAGGGGATCGTGTCCATATTCATGCCTGCCGTGATGGGCATAATTGCAGACAGGCTGTTCCAGGCTCAGAAAGTACTCGGTGGATGTCACATACTGGCTGGACTGTTTATGATTGGGGCATGGATGTATGGCACTTCTAATGCCGGCTCTGTAGAATTCGGGCCTCTATTCTCTATGTATGCCCTCAGCGTAGCCTTCTATATGCCTACGATAGCTCTCTCCAATTCAGTGGCCTTTGCCGGACTTGAAGGAGTCGGGGCTGATACAGTGAAGGCATTCCCGCCGATAAGGGTATTTGGGACCGTAGGCTTCATCTGCAGCATGATAGCGATCGACATTTTCGGATTTCAGCAGTCAGCGGTACAATTTCTCATATGCGGTATTCTGGGCATAGTCCTCGGGCTTTACTCCTTCACTCTTCCCAAAGTCGCAGTCAGGAGAGACGTGCAGACAATGAGCTTTATGGAAGCAAGCGGACTCAAGGCATTTACTCTGTTCAAAGACAGGCAGATGGCTGTATTCTTCATATTCTCGATGCTTCTCGGGGCAGCCTTGCAGATAACTAATGCCTATGCAAATCCCTTTATAAGCCAGTTTGTAACGAGGGCCGAATTTGCCAATGCCTTCGGGGTACAACATGCCAATATGCTCATATCCCTTTCCCAAATATCGGAGACACTGTGTATCCTCCTCATTCCATTCTTCTTGGGAAGATTCGGAATTAAGAAAGTTATGCTCATATCAATGTTTGCATGGGTACTCAGGTTCGGGTTCTTCGGGATCGGCAACCCGGGATGGCCGGGAGTACTTCTGTTCGTGCTTTCGATGATAGTATACGGTGTGGCATTCGATTTCTTCAATGTATCAGGAGCTCTATATGTCAACAAACGCACTCCAGATAATATAAGGTCCAGCGCACAAGGGCTTTTCATGCTGATGACCAATGGTCTTGGAGCCGCAATAGGTTCCCTTGCAGCCGGAATGGTTGTCAACGCGTTTACCCACAGTGCAGACTTCAACGGACAGATCTATACAGTTGGCAATACTGCTACCGGATGGAACACGATATGGTATATATTTGCCGCATACGCCCTTGTCGTTGCAATTGCATTTATCATTCTCTTCCGCGATCCAGCTAAGAAGGCAGAAACTTCTGCGGGGTAAATAGATAATTCAGAATGAGAAAAATGAGAAAATTGATAACTATCATCTGTCTGATTGCGTTTCCATTGGTGGGGGCGGCACAAACTCGCCTCGGAGATGCTTCTCCAGAAGATGTCCAGAAGATGTATTGAGAAGCATGACGCTTGAGGAAAAGGCCGCGCTTCTTGTCGGTTCGCAAAATCATTATGAGCCCGGCCATGAAGCAACGAGTTCTTCGAGCAATGTCTTGAAAGGAGCGGCCGGAACGACTTCTTCAATCGAGCGTCTTGGGATTCCAGCGACCGTGCTGGCTGATGGACCTGCGGGCCTTCGCATAGATCCCATAAGGGAGGGGGACTCACGAACATATTACTGCACGGCATTCCCTGTGGGGACTGCTTTGGCCTCTTCTTGGGATATAGCTCTTGTACACCGTGTCGGTGAGGCGATGGGAAATGAAGTTCTTGAATATGGTGCTGATGTCCTGCTCGCTCCCGGAGTCAACATACAGAGGAATCCGCTGTGCGGGCGCAATTTCGAGTACTACTCCGAAGATCCACTTGTCTCAGGAAAGATTGCCTCGGCATTCGTGCGCGGCATCCAATCACAGGGTGTGGGCACTTCTGTCAAGCATTTTGCAGCCAACAATCAGGAGAGCAAGCGTCTGGAAAACGATTCCCGTGTCAGTGTGCGTGCTTTACGTGAAATTTATCTGAAAGGGTTCGAGACTATTGTACGAGAGGCTCAGCCATGGACAGTGATGTCGTCATACAATAAGCTTAATGGTCGTTTCACCCAGGAAGACAAGGAACTGCTCACCGATCTTCTGAGGGGAGAGTGGGGCTTTGACGGCATTGTGATGACTGACTGGACTGGGACAAGGAATACTGCGGCGCAGGTTGCAGCCGGGAATGACCTTTTTGAACCTGGGAATTGGGATCAGTTGAATGGAATCATTGCAGCGGTACGTTCTGGAGAACTTTCGGAAGAGTCGTTGGATGCATGCGTCCTTAGAGTGCTGCGCTATGTAATGAAGACCCCAGCATTCCGGAAATACAAGTTTAACTCGACTCCAGATCTGAAGGCTCATGCTGAACTTGTCAGAAAGGCTGCTGCCGAGTGCATGGTTCTACTCAAGAATGACAATGATGCCCTGCCACTTGGCACTGGTGGCAAGATAGCGCTTTTCGGGGCACCTGCGTATGACATGATTGCTGGTGGAAGTGGTTCCGGATATGTGCACAAGCCGTATATGGTATCGCTTGACGCCGGTTTGATGAATGCGGGCCTATCCCTTGACGGGGAACTCGTCAACTATTACGGAAGTTATGCCAAATCATGTCTTGAGTATTGGCGCAGCGAGGGACTTGAAAACAGTATCTGGAACGTGCGCGCACTTCCAGAGCCTCAGACACCTTCTGAGGCCGTGTGGAGGGCTGCAGTGGATAATGATGCTGCTGTTGTGGTGATTGCTCGGACTTCCGGAGAGTCCAACGACAGGCGGCTTGAGCAGGGTGACTGGTATCTGACTGACAACGAAATGAATCTGCTGCGCAATGTATGCGACAGTTTCCATGCACATAGAAAAAAGGTTACGGTCGTGCTGAATGTAGGCGGTGTGATTGAAACTGCCTCATGGAAGCACCTTCCAGATGAGATCCTGCTTGCTTGGCAACCTGGTCAGGAGGCCGGAAATTCTGTTGCGGATGTCCTTGTCGGTAAGGTGAATCCTTCCGGAAGACTGGCAGCTACATTCCCCGAGAACTATTTTGACGACCCGTCATCCTTCAATTTCCCTTACGACTACGACAAATATGCTGACCAGCATATCTACGACAAGGGAAATCGCTCTACATTGGACTATACCGATTACAACGAGGGGATATATGTCGGTTATCGTTGGTTCTCCACCTTCGGAAAGAGGGTCTCTTTCCCGTTCGGCTATGGGCTGAGTTACACAGAGTTTGAACAGACGGAGCCATCAGTGAAAGTTAAAGCGGACAGCGTGTTCTTCAGCGTGAGGGTCAGAAATGTCGGGAAAGTTGCTGGAAAGGATGTGGCTGAGGTCTTTGTCTCTGCACCGGAGTCTTCGGTTCTGGACAAGCCAAAGGTAGAACTTAAGGCTTTTGCAAAGACTAGGCTTCTCGCACCGGGAGAGTCTGAGGTTCTTACGATGGGAATTGCCGTGAGGGATCTCGCTTCGTTTGACGAGGCGGCTTCGGCCTGGCGTGCCGATGCCGGAAAATATGTCGCAAGGTTTTGTCGGGATGCAGAGACCGAGTTGTGTCCCCGCACATTCCGTCTGAAAAAGACATACACAGAAAAATGTCGGGACATACTTCGTAAAGATAGATAGATCACACACTTACTCGATATACGATAGGACTACCTTGAACAGAATGTTTATCCACCCAATGCCATCAAACGCCATTCGTTCAAGCTCAAAAAAACAGGTGTCAGCTAGAAGAACTGCAAAGGCAACACCTTGCCGACCTGCTTAGGCTCTATGACCTGATGGATATGCTCTTTCACAATTGTACTGAAGTTTGTATATGACTTTGAATCGTCTGACTTGATGGTTGAGTCCGGGTCTATGTACATCCTGACCTTCTCATCTATGGTTTCGGACTTGAGGTTCTCAATGACGAACATTTTGATATATTTCACGGAAGTGGGCTTGTCTGATTTCTTGGATGGATTGCCTTCCTCAGTCTGAGCCATTACAAGCACCTTGCTCTTCTTCTGGCTGCCCCTGCCACGCTTGAGAGGCTTATCCTTCTCTTCATCAGGGGTTTCCGTGGAAAAGAAGCCTTCGTCAAGTTCGACCATACCACATATCTCATATTCAGAGTCTCTTTTACCCATAGCATTACGGAGCTTATGAAGCAGCGCCCATATCGGATTGTAGTTCTTGTGCCCAAGCTGACGCTTAAGTTCAGCGGCGGAGAAACTTTTCTTCGTGCTTGTAAGAAGGTGCATCGTTATGAACCAGTATCTCAAAGGAAGTTGACTGCCGTGCATCACGGTGTTTGCCTTGAGACTCTGCCTGTAGCGACAATGCTTGCACTCGTAGCATTCCTTGTCCTTCTTCCAATAATTCTGTGTACATCCGCAGTGAGGGCAACAACACCCTGCTTCTCTCAGTATTCTTTCAACTTGCTTCTGCAGCTTGCCTCATCAGGAAAGACATTCATAAAGTCTATAAGTCTCATATCCCTATTGTTTATAGGGGCAAAATAACGACCGTATGTGCCATTTTGCTGCACAAGCTCATTTTAGGTAAAAAATTAATTATTCCTTTTTTCGAGACAAGGTGTCGGTGATGTATAAATTTCTCATATCCTTATATTTATATTCAATTTAATGAACTTTTTGAGCCGATTCATCCTGGGCGCGTGGGACTGTATGTCTGCGGGCCGTGTGCAGGAAGGGGTTCGCGGAAACATTCGCCGGGTTCGACGCCGAATTCGTAGAGTTCGGAAGATTCCAGGGAACTGCCGAAGAGGCTGGCCTACCGCATGGAGTGGGAGGATGCATTCCGGGAATATGTGAATGCGCTGTATGACAGAGGCTTGGCAACCCTCGCCGAATCTTATGACACTGCGGTGAATGCGGCTTCAATAATTAACTATCGCAGCATCCACTCCCAGGCAGGAATGACCTCGGCAGTCGTGCCATCGTCAAAGGCAAGC
>ERZ808240.545-NODE-545-length-48737-cov-16.710838_pt1 | contig 48737 bp, 40 predicted proteins | sample MGYA00521084_ERZ808240 | MGnify/ENA primary metagenome ERZ808240 (study PRJEB31516, sample SAMN03275571) | gut metagenome | biome: mammalia-associated habitat; material: feces | host: Papio cynocephalus | place: Kenya | collected 2012-08-06 ...
CCCCAGGCCTTGGTCTTGGAGACGACGGAGTAGCGCAGGGAGACGGGAAAGTCTTTCCCGCAGGCGGCTTTTATCGCCTGCACGATCTCGACGGGGAAACGATAGCGGTTTTCGAAGGACCCGCCGTACTCGTCCGTGCGGTAGTTCATGTTGGAGATGGTGAACTGGTCGAGCAGATACCCCTCGTGCACGGCGTGGATCTCAACGCCGTCAACGCCTGCATCCATCAGCTTTTTCGCCGTTCTGGCGAAAGCATCGACCTGGTCGTGTATCTCTTTTACGGTCATGGGGCGGCTCTTCACGTCCTCCGCCCAGCGGTTGGGCGTGGCGGACGCAGATGCGCAGATGTAGTCAAGATCTGCGACAGGGGAGGCGAGCCTGCCAAGCAGCGGGTGCTTGAGCAGCATGACCATTGGCTTGGTTATCGCCATGGAGCGTCCCATGCCCGCAGCAAGCTGAACGAAGAGCTTGGAGCCGGTTTTGTGGAACTCCTCCATATAGGGCTTGAGATCCTTGAACATCTTGTCATTTTGATAGAGCCAGCGCCCGCCTATCGCATCCTTGATGCATTGCATGCCGGGCAGTATAAGCCCGACGCCGTCCTGCGCGCGGTTGAGCAGAAAGTACGCCGCCTCCTTGTCGAAGTGGGACGGCTCCATCCAGCCGAAAAGGGAAGTGCCGCCCATGGAGCACTGCACGATGCGGTTAGGTATCTCCACATTGCAGATTTTCCATGGGGTGAACAGAGGTTCATACTTGGGATTCATTGACATACTCCTTCCATATGTAATTTGGCTTCCATATATATGACCACGGCGCGGATATGCCCTGCCGCAGAGTCCCGGATCATTGCTTTGAGGAGAATTCCCGCGTGAACATACCGCACATTGCACGCAGACGCTCACGCTCATCAAGTTCGTTCACGCTCGGCACGCCTACGGTCAGCCGCTGCATCATGCCGAGGATAGAATCATAGGCGTTGTAGTACAGCTCTTTTATGTTTGCCTTAGGATCAACCGTGCCATCGTCTAGCCCGCGCCGCAGCGCCAGCGCCAGCGGTCCTTTGTATTCTTCAAAGCGTTCCGGCGGGCGGTTGATAACGTGCATACTTTTGCCGGCGTTGAAAAGCGCAACCTCCGCATCCAGCGTGAAGCGTATGCCGTCCGGATCGAAAAACAGCAGTCCGGCATAGCTGTTGAGGATGATGCTTATCTGCTCAATGCCGGTCAGAGCCGTGTCTTCGGCGAGGTGGCGTTCCAGCTCGCGGGCTATATACGCCTTTGCACGCTCCCAGTAGCAGAACGCCGCGGCGATCACAATGTCGCTTTTTGCGGCAAAATAGCGGTATACCGACCGTTCCGTCAGCCCAGCTGCCTCCGCGATCTCCGATACGCGCGTGTTGTTTATGCCCTTTTTGATGAAGCATTCCAGCGCTTTCTCTGTGACAAGGCGTATATTCTGTTCTCTCAGATCCCCCAGTGACATTGTCCGACCTCTTTTTTCTGCGGCGACACCGCACAATGCGTCTGCGGAGGCTTTACCAGCCGCCTGTCCCGACCGAAATATGCGGTGCTGCCATATAAATGTCATATCAACTGACAGCTATATTATACACAATATTTCCAAGAATGCAAGAGAAAAAACAGCCGTGAATTATGCTTTAGTCAGCAGAAAGGGGCTGATACTGCGCGGGTCTGACACGGGGTAAAAAAATGTTGCAATTCCGCGGCGGACGTGCTACCATCTTTTTTGAGAATTGCAGCTTCATGCAAATGAGGCTTGTTTGCTGCACTGCGCGTAAGACTTTGCATAAATACAGAAGCGGCATGAAAATGAGATTTGCGGTCAGTTATATAATCAAGGGCGACGGACAGCTCAGATAGGGAGGCACGTAGTGTACAGATACGAAGCGGGATTCATCGGCGCGGGCAGCATGGGTGGTGCGCTTGCCGAAGCGGCGGTAAAAGGCGCAGGCGCGGAGAAAGTTGCGGTTTCATGCTCAACGCCGCTGAGCACACAGCGCGCGGCGGTGCGCATCGGCTGCGCTGCCGCCACGGCGCAGGAGGTGCTGAGGGAGAGCAGATATGTTTTTCTCGGCGTAAAACCGCAGATGATAGAGGATGTGGCGGCGGCGCTTGCGCCGGATATTCGTGAGAGCGGCGCTGTGTTCGTGTCCATGCTCGCGGGCGTGACGCTCGCGCGGCTTGAGGAACTGCTGGGTGAAAAGAAAATCATACGCATCATGCCGAACACGCCCTGCGCCGTCGGCAGCGGGCTTATACTGCACTGCGCGAACGCGCGTGTCAGAGCGGACGAGGATGCAGCCTTTGCGGAGCTGATGCGCTGTGCCGGTGCGCTCGACAGGCTCGAAGAGCGCCTTATCGACGCGGCGTCCACCGTCTCCGGATGCGGCCCGGCGTATGTGTATATGTTTATAGAGGCGCTGGCGGACGGCGCGGTGAAGTGCGGGCTTCCGCGCGCAAAGGCGCTGGATTATGCTGCTAAGACGCTTATCGGCAGTGCGGAGATGGTGCTGCGCTCCGGCAAGCACCCGGAGCAGCTCAAGGATGAGGTCTGCTCACCCGGCGGCAGCACTATCGCGGGTGTGGCGGCGCTTGAGAACGGCGCGTTCCGCGCAGCGTGCATCGCCGCGGTCGATGCCGCCTACGAGAAGACAAAAAAGCTTGGCTAAGGAAAAAAGCTATGGGCGAAGCGCATTGACGCTCCGCTTTGCTGAGATTTTGCCTTGAGGCTTTTATCATGGAAACAGAAAGACTGATATTGAGAAAATGGAAAGAGTCAGACGCTGAGAGCCTGTTTGAATATGCAAGCGGCGCGGATGCCTGCCCGATTGCGGGATGACCGCGGCGCGTTCCATAAGATCATATCAAAAAGCGCCCATCGTTTGAATGAACGATGGGCGCTGTCTTAATAATATCTCTTTACACCTTCACGCCGAGCGCGCGCAGCTTTTCGCGCGCCTCATCAGCCTCGCCGTGGAAGACAATGCCGGACATGCCGACGCGCTCCGCGCCCTCAATGTTCGCGGTGGAGTCGTCGATGAACGCGCATTCCTCAGGGCGGAGAGAAAACGTACTGCACAGCAGCTCGTATATCTCGCGCTCGGGCTTGACAAGCTTCACATCGGCGGAGATAAGCGTCCCGTCGAAATACTCGTTCCCCGGTACGCGCGGCCAGTATTCGTGCTGGCGGCTGCTTGCGTTCGACAGGAGATACACGCCGTACCCCGCATCCTTGATGTCATGCACAAGCTGCGCCATGCCGTCAATCGGATATATGGGTCTGTCCCATTGGTCAACGAGCAGATGCACCTTTTCGCGCAGGCGTTCAGGCACGTGCGTGCACATGCTTGCCGCGGCCTCGCGCTCTGTCATTGAGCCGCGATCCATCCGCGCCCACTCGACGGAGAGATAGACGTTGTTCATGAGCATCTTTCGATCCTCGCCCTGCGCGCCGACCGCATCGAGAAACCTGTCGCGGTCGAACCGCAGCAGAACGTTGCCCATGTCGAAAACCACGTTTTTAATCATCAGACTATCTTAACCTTGCCTTTCGTCGCGCGGAACACGATCACGAGTGAGATTATCGTCGTCACGGTGAGTATCGTGGCGAGTGCGGCGGCAGTGCCATCGCTCATGCGCACGACTTCCTGATATATCGCAACAGCGATGGTGGAGGTCTTGCCGGAGTAGAGCATGATAGAGCTCGAAAGCTCATTGATGCAGGTTATCCAGCTCAAAACAGCGCCTGACATGATGCCCGGCAGCATCATGCGCGCCGTCACCGTGAAGAAGGTCTTCATCGGCGACACGCCGAGGTTTATGGATGCTTCCTCAATAAACGGATCCATCTGGTACAAAAATGCGCTGCCGGAGCGCACCGTGTATGGCAGCTTGCGGATAATGTAAGAGATTATCATGATCGCGGCAGTGCCCACCAGCACAATGGGTTTGCGGTTGAAAGCGACGATAAGCCCGATACCCAGAACAGAGCCGGGAATAACGTATGGGAACATGATGAGAGTGTCGATGAGATTTGCGATCTTGCCTTTCTTGCGCACAAGAATGTACGACACGAGGATGCCGACAATGATGATGAAGATGATGGCGATGATGGAGAACACGTAGGTGTTGCGGATGTTGCGCCCAAGACGGGACATTATCGTGCGGTAGTTGTTGAGATTGACGCCCTTGATAACGCCGGAGAAGCTGCGCTCAATGAACGACTGGCACACGACGACGATCTGCGGCAGGAAAGCCAGCGCCACAACGACGTATATCGGCAGAGAGGCGAGGAAGCGCTTGCCGCCGCGAAGCTTTGTCTCCTGCGGGGGACGGAGCGAGCTCATCATATAATTCCGCTTGTCAACAACGAGCTTCTGGAAGCCCAGCATTGTCAGCGAGCACAGCACAATTATGACAGACAGCGCAGACGCCATATACGGGTCTGTCGCGCTTTCGGACATATATTCGTTGTATACAAGCACCGGCAGCACTGTGTAGCCCTCTCCGAGGAGCATAGGCGTGCCGAAGTCGGCAAGACAGGTCATGAAAACCATGATGCAGCCGGCGAGAATGGAGGGCAGAATGACCGGCAGAGTGACCGTCCAGATGCGGCGGAGCTTGCTCATGCCGAGATTTTCCGCCGCCTCCTCAAGCGAGGAGTCGATGCTGTTCATCGCGCCGGAGGTGTATAGGTATATATATGGGAACAGGTGCAGCGTGAACACAAAGATGATGCCGCCGCGCCCGTATATCGTCGGTGCGACAAGCCCGATCTTTGCAAACAGCTTTGCCAGCAGACCCGCGCGCCCCAGCAGGATGATCCACGAGTATGCCCCGATGAACGGAGGGCTCATGAGGCTCATAATGATGAAGATGTGCAGCACTTTTTTGCCGGGAATATTGTAGCGTGTCATGAGATATGCGATGGGTACGCCGACGATGGTCGTCGTCAGCACGGTGGCAAAGCACACCACCATCGAGCGAAGAAGCGTCTGATAGTAATAGGGCTTTGTAAAAAAGCGCTTGAAGTTATAGAGTGTTATGCCGTCAACCTTGTTGGAGAAGACGCTCTTCGTGATTATTGTGTAAAACGGATAAACAATGAAAAGGCACATTGCAAGGATGACGAACAGCTTTGTGAAAAACCAGAAATCCGGTCTCCACTTCCGGGCAAGGCGTTTGTTCACAGACTGAGCACCTCCCCGTTTTCATCGTAGAGGCTGATGCGCAGCGGATCAAAGCTCAGATGCACCTTCTCCCCGTCGCTGTGTACGTCAGAAGTGTCCTTTGTGTACTCGTTGATGATGAGGCTCTGTCCGTCGTCCAGCTCCACCTCGTATTCTATAAAGTCCCCAAGGAAAGTGGAGAACAGTATTGTTCCGGGCATGCCCTCACCGGTGAAGAACAGCTGCTCCGGGCGGGCGGAGATTTTTCCCTTGCCCGTGTAAGCGCGCCTGACGGGGACGGTGATGCTCAACTCGTTTTTGATGCTGACCCCGGCACTGCCGCCGGAGGGCGCGCTGACCTCGCAGTCGAGAAAATTGCTCACACCGATGAAGCCCGCGACAAACGGATTCTGCGGCTTTGCGTAAATCTCGTTCGGCGTGCCTATCTGCATGATGTGCCCGTCCTTCATGACGGCGATTCGGTCGGAGATGGCAAGCGCCTCCTCCTGGTCATGCGTGACGTATATGGTCGTGATGCCGAGCCGGCGCTGGAGTTTTTTGATGACAGAGCGCATCTGCACTCTCAGCTTTGCGTCAAGGTTGGAGAGCGGCTCGTCCATGAGAAGAACGCTCGGCTCTATGACGAAGGCGCGTGCAAGCGCGACGCGCTGCTGCTGACCGCCGGACAGCTCGTTGGGCTTTCTGTCCGCCAGATGCGAGATCTGCACCAGTTCAAGAGCCTCGTTCACGCGCGCGGCGATCTCCTTTGCGGGCACTTTGCGCGCTTTGAGACCGTATGCGACGTTCTCGCGCACGCTCAGGTGCGGGAAAATGGCGTAGTTCTGGAACACCATGCCGATGTCGCGCTTATGGGCGGGAACATCGTTGATGCGTTTGTCGCCAAAGTAGAAATCGCCGCCCTCTATGGAGTTGAAGCCTGCGATCATGCGCAGAAGCGTGGTTTTGCCGCAGCCTGACGGTCCAAGCAGCGTGAAAAACTCGCCCTCGCGGATGTCAAGCGACACGCCGTTGAGGGCGGTGAAATCCCCATAGCGCTTGACAGCGTCCTTGATTATTACCTCGTTGCTCATACAGTGCCCTCCGTTATGTATTTTGGCAGCGCCGCATGATGCGGCAAGAACAGATGTCAAGAAAATTTGGGTTATGATGACGGCGCTTTTTTGAAGGAATACTTTGTGTATCTCAAGAAAAGTGACTGTATCAGAGCACAAATTTTCTTCCGGATGCCATAGGCGCATTGTACGGCGCTGCCTTAGACTTGCCTGCACAATATACGGTTCAAAGCCGTTTCGGACCGGCACCGGAACGGCTTTCAGCCGTATGCGCGAAATACCGCAGGGAGGCGCCTTGGAAGGCGCCTCCCGCAGCAAGTGGGGGTCAAGGCTTATCAGCCTGCAATGAGGTCGTTGAACTGCTCTTTGATGGCATCGCGGTTTGCGGCGGCGTAATCAAAGTCGTAAGTGCCGACATTGCACTCCTCAAGCGGGCACAGACCCACCGGGGTGATGTCGGAACGGACTGGGCGGCGCGCCCACTCAATGTTCTGGGCGGTCTGGCACTCGGCGCTGGTGACGAAGTCGATGAAGAGCTTTCCGTTCTCCTCATTGGGGCAGCCCTTGATGAGGGCAACGCCGTCGGGAACTGCGGAATTCTTCTCGGGGTAGACATAGCCGATGTCAGGGTTATCATTGTAGAGGACAGCGGACTTCTCTATGGTCACGCCGAGGGCGTACTCACCGGAGGCAACGAGTTTGTGGCAGTTGCCGGAGCTGTCCTGAAGCTTGCCGTCGAGGTTGGCAATGAATTTCCCGACGAGCTCCCAGCCGTCTTCAATGGTGGGCTGGCTGAAGAGCATTGTGCACAGCTGAGTGTAGGCAGAGCCGGACTTGGAGGGGGAGCAGTAGGCGATGCGGCCCTTGAGGTTTTCGTCGCAAAGACCCTCCCACGTGGTGGGCACCTCCTCGTCGCTAAGCAGGGTCTTGTTGTAGATGAAGACCATAGGCAGCGGGGATTCGCCTATCCAGTAGCCGTTGGGGTCTTTATACTCCGCGCCGATAAACTCATCGTTTGCGCAGACATACGGCTCAAAGTAATCATTGTAAGCCGCAAGGGTGTCGGCGCCGCCGCCCCAGAGAACGTCGCCCTGGGGATTGGCAGACTCGGCGACGAGACGCTGGCACAGCTCGCCCGTACCGGCGGCAATGACCTCAACCTCGATGTTTGGATACTTTTCTTGAAACATCGCAACGCCGGCGTTCAGTGGGTCGGCGTCGTGCGGGGAGTAAACGACCAGCTTGCCGGAATAGTCGGCATCGGACTTTTCGGCAGGAGCTGCCTCTTCAGCCGCGGGCGCAGCTTCCTTAGCGGGAGCTGCCTCCTGTGTGTCTGCGGTCTGACCGCAGGCACACAGTGCAAACACCATGACCAGAGCCAGAAGCATTGCAAGAAACTTCTTCATTGGGATCCTCCTATAAAATTTTGTATACGGCAGGGGTTATGGCAATATTGCGCCACACGCCCTATCTCTGTGTCAGATTATAGCATCATTCTTGTTGAATTTCAACAAGAATCTGCGCCGAAGTAAAATATTTGTGAATTATGCGTAAAGTCAGAGTAATTCGGGAAACATTTGCCCTCCGGCATGGTCATATGAATTAGCGTGATACTTCATGATACTTTGTGTATTTCAACAAGCGGCTATATCATCAGAGCGCATATTTTTCGTCAGATGCCGCAGACGTATTGCGCCCTGCCGCCTTGAGAATAAACTGTAAACATATGCGTTTGCCGGTAAAATCGGCGTGAAATGTGATCAGCGTCCCCTTGCTTTTCGCGGCGGCAGGGTATACAATGACCCACACGTTTATGATGCGCTGAGAGACAGCATGAAAGGAGCGCCAAGCCGGCATGAAACCGAAAACAGTAAATCTGACAGAGGGTTCGATCACAAAGAGCATTGTTGAATTCACCGTGCCCATACTGCTCACGAATCTTCTTCAGCAGCTTTATAACTCCATAGACAGCGCTGTGCTCGGTCAGTTCTGCGGGGACGACGCGCTCGCCGCCGTCGGCTCGACCGGCGCGCTCATCAACGTGCTCATCGGCTTCTTCCTCGGGCTTGCCACCGGCGCGGGCATACTTTACGCCATGTATTACGGCGCGGGCGACCATAAAAGCCTTAAAAAGCTTATAGATTCATCAATGCTGCTCAGTCTTGCCGTTGGCGCGGTTATGACTGCGCTTGGCGTTATTTTCACACGTGAGCTTCTTTCGGTCATGGACATGCCCGCGGGCGCGCTCGACCTGTCGGAGGAGTATCTGCGCATTTATATGAGCGGCACGGTGATCACGCTCATATATAATGTGGGCGCGGGGCTTATCCGCGCCGAGGGCGATTCCATGCGTCCGCTCATCTATCTTGCGATCGGCGGCGTGGGGAATCTCGTGATGGACATTGTCGCCGTTGCGTGGCTGGGCATGGGCGTCGCGGGCGCGGCATGGGCGACTGTGCTTGCCCAGACCATCACTGCCGTGCTGGTCGTCATCCGGCTGTGCCGCCTGAATCCGGACTATGCTCTCCGCCCGCTGCGCATGAAGCCTGACAGCCTCATCCTGCGAGATCTTGCCGCAATTTCCGTGCCCTGCGGGCTGCAAAGCTCCATGTATAATATATCAAACCTGCTTGTCCAGATAAAGATCAATTCCTTCGGCACTATCGCCATGGCGGGCGTGACGGCTTACAGCAAGATCGATGCGTTTATCTATATGCCTATGGCGGCGCTTTCGCTTGCCATATCCACGTTTGTCGGACAGAATATCGGAGCGGGAAAGTATGAACGCATGAAAAAAGCGATACGGGTGTGCCTTTTGCTGTGCTTTGCAAGTTATGCCGTCGTTGGCGGCATCGTCCTTGCTTTTTTTGAGCCGCTTATGCATATTTTCACAGCCGACGAGCAGGCGATAGCTTTGGGACGTGTGTTCCTTGGCTATGTTCTGCCTACCGTCTGGGTGTATTCGTTTGTTGATATATTCTCCGGCGCTATACGCGGCTCGGGTCAGGCGGCACAGGTCACCGTTATTTCCGCGCTTACCATCTGCGTGTTCCGCGTTGTATGGATAGAGGCGCTGCTGCCCATGTTCAGCGATATTCGCGTTGTGTTTCTCTGTTACCCGACCTCGTGGTTGTTATGTGCGGCGGCGCTGCTGTGGTACTATTTCCGCCGCTCGTCCCTGCGCCGCGCGATACTTGCCGCGGCTGCCGCGCCTGCAAAGTAACAGCAGAAATACCCCCCGGAATGGAGAAGCAGATGAAAAGAAAAAGAATTATCAGCGTCCTTGCTGCTGCGGCGCTCATGCTGGCGCTGCCCGGCTGCGGCGCATCCGAAGTTTCTGCGGCGCTGGACGTCGTCTCTGACGCGGTTGAAGATATGCGCGAGCTTGAACCGACCCCTGAACCGACCGCGCAGCCAAGCGCCGCACCCGAGCCCACGCCTGAGCCTACGCCCGAACCGACACCCGAACCTACGCCGACCCCGCCGCCGATGCCCACCCCGCGCAGTGACATTTATCTCACCGGTGCGGCGCAGGCGGATTACCTGCGCTATGCGCCCGTGTGCAGCACACCGGACGATGAGCTGCGCGACAGATTCATCCTCGCTGCGGAGAACGGCGCTGCACTGCACTATGACGCGGCGACCGACTTTTCTGCCGATTTCGAAGCGGTCATATATAACGATCAGGCCAACACGAATTTCATGCTCACCTGCGCCGACGCGAGCGGGCTTACGGACATCGGAATGTTCGATGTTCTTCCGGACTGCGAAATGCAGTATCATTATCTCACTGAGGTCAACGGTTTTGGACAGTGCGCGTTGACGGAGTGCGTGCCGTTCGGCGGAACGCTTCAGGCAGAGGCGGGAGACATCATCTTCTGGATGGATGAGAGCGGGCGCGCGGTCAATTTCGGCATTGTCACTGCGGTGACGGATACATATTTCCGCGTCGTCATCAGCCGCAGCGACGGCGGCAAGGCATCGTTTGATATCAACTGGTCGAATGCCGGCGCGCGCTGCACGGCATACGGCGTGCTTGTCCATCTGATTTATCCTGTCGCGGAACAGATGGTGTACTATTTCTGCAAAAACCAGCTTGGATACAGCACCGCCGCAGCCTGCGGAGTTCTGGCGAATATATATAAGGAGTCCTCCTTCCGGCTCACAGCCCGCGCCGACGGCAGCTACGGCCTGTGCCAGTGGCTGGGTGACAGGCGCACGGAGCTGACGAAGTGGTGCACGGCGAACGGGTACGATTACACCACCATTACGGGGCAGCTCAGCTATATGCAGCATGAGCTGGGGCTCATGAAGTATCTTGAGCTGGATTTTTACCTGATGGATCTTGGCAACACTGCGGACGATGCGTACAACGCCGCGCGCGAGTGGTGCTTCAAGTATGAGCAGCCCGGCGATATTGCCAACGTTGCCCGCGACCGTGCCATTGCTGCGCGGGACACGTTTTATCCCGTTTATTCGCAGTATGGCACATGACAGATGAATAGAAGACTCAGCCTTTCGACGTGAGAGGCTGAGTCTTTTTTTGCGGGACATAATATAAGTTACATATTATTATAAACATAAAAATATATACATAAAATCAAAAACATAATATAATTTACTTAATATAATTTCCATAATTAAATTAACAGAACATAATATACATAATATAATTTACATAAAGTAAAATACATAAAATAATTTACATAACACAACGTCAAAGAACAGAAAAACCCCACTCGCGGGGGGGTGACGGCGAAAAACATCGCCGCCCCGACCGGAGCGGCGATGTTAGACTTCTTATTTACTTCTCTATCCAGAGCTTGTCGCGGGTTATTTCACTGAGGCTTGCCGCGCCGCACATGGTCATCGTGGACTTCAGCTCGCCCACTATTTTGTCCATATACACTTTGAAGCCCTCTGCGCCGCCGCCGTAAATCGCGGGGATGATCGGACGACCGATGAGCACGGCGTCCGCACCGAGCCCAAGCGCGCGGAACACGTCCACGCCGGAGCGGATGCCGCCGTCAACAATTATCGTGAGCTTGCCCTTGACCGCGTCCGCGATAGAGGGGAGCACCTCCGCTGTGGAGGGAACGCCGCCCTGTACGCGCCCGCCGTGATTTGAAACGACGATCGCTTTCGCACCCGCTTCGACCGCCTTCAAAGCGCCTGCCGGGGTCATGATGCCCTTGATGATGAACGGCATTTTTGCGTAGTCGATGATCTCGCGCATTTCATCGACGGTCTTGCTGCCGGCGTTGGGATTCATTTTCTTCAGGAAAGGCAGACCTGCGCCGTCAACGTCCATCGCGGCGGCAAAAATACCTGCGGCGTTTGCTGCGTCCAGCTTTTCAAACACGGCCTCCTTGTTCCACGGCTTTATCGTCGGCACACTCATGCCGCCGATCCCGCGGCTGTCGCGCACGGCGGACTTCATGATGTCGGGATCGACGCCGTCGCCGGTGAATGCCATCACGCCGTAATCCGCCGCCGCCTTCATGAGCAGGGCATTGTACTGCTGATCCTTGTATTTCGGACCGTAGTGCATGTCCAGCGCACCGAGCGGTGCGGCGAATATTGGCGCGGAGAACGTGTGCCCGAACATTTCAAACGAAATATCGGGGTCGGCAAAATTGGGGCAGAGCGTGTCCATATTCACGCAGATCTCCTGCCACTTGTCGTAGTTGCGAGCGGCGACATTGCCGGGGAACTTGCAGCCGGGACCGGGCATAATGTTGGCGCATGCGCGCCCGTTGCACACCGGGCATACCTTGCAGTACGGACCGACGCAGTCCTTTGCGGCGGCGAGAACTTCGTTGTAATTCATAATATATCGTCTCCTTTGCGGAAAAATAGTACCGAATCTCCAAGCCCAATTATCCGACAAACGACACCGCTTGTCAAGTGGTGCAGACCCCTGTTCCGTCAAAATCGGGTATCATGTCGGCCGTGGCGGACTCCACCTCCTGCCAGTAGCCGTCCGCTATGCCGCAGCGGCGCATGTATGCCACAAGCGCGGCGTTATCGCGCGCGTCCACGCGCTTTGTCAGCTCCGGAAAGCGCGTCAGCCCCGGCATGGGCGTGTACTGGCTCATCAGCGAAAACAGCACGTCGCCCGATCTGAATTCCCGCTCGATAAAATCAATGACGCTGCGGGTGTTCTCATCCTGTCCGGGAAGAATGAGGTGACGGATCAACACGCCCGAAGTCATTAGCCCCTCTGCATCAAGTCTGTACGCGCCACGCTGGCGGAACATTTCGCGCACAGCCTCCGCTGCGGCGGCAGGATAATCCTCCGCAGCGCTGTACCGGCGCGCAAGGGCGCTGTCGGCGTACTTATAGTCCGGCATGTACACCTGCACCAGCCCCTCCATCCGCCGCAGCGTCTCCACGCTTTCATAGCCGGAGGAATTCCACACTACCGGTATTCCGAGCGTCAGCCCGTCTAGTGCTTTTTCAATTACGCGCGAATAATGCGTCGGTGTGACAAGGTTGATGTTGTGTACGCCCGCATCGCGCAGGCGCAGAAAAATATCGCGCAGACCGTCCGCATCCACGCGCTCGCCGCCTTGCCCTCGGCTTATCTCAATATTCTGGCAGAACACGCACCGGAGATTGCACCCAGTGAAAAAAACCGCGCCCGAGCCGCGCGTCCCGCTGATGCAAGGCTCTTCGCCAAAGTGCGGCGCGGCGCGGGCGACGCGCGGCACCGCAGGACTTGCGCACATCCCTCCGGGAGCGGCGGCGCCTCTTTTCGCACCGCATTTTCGCGGACAATCGCTGCAAATGTATTCCATGCCTGAATCCTCATTTTTTGTGACATTTAGTAGAGATATATCATATGCAAAATGACAAGAAACAGCCCTTTTGCAATAAAGATTATAGCTCCAATTTGTCTAATATGCAAGAAATTGATATAAACGTAAAAAAGTACATGATTTTTCGGATTTTTGTGATAAAATGACTTGGAAAGCAAGAAGATATGTGATAAAATTATGACAAAAGAGGCGGCGCAAATGCTGGACATCGTACTTGTAGAGCCTGAGATACCGCACAATACCGGCGCTGTGGCGCGTACCTGCGCGGCGACGGGGGCGCGGCTGCACCTGATAAAGCCGCTGGGATTTGACATATCTGACAGGGCGGTGAAGCGCTGCGGGCTGGATTACTGGTATCTTGTTGACATATCGGTATACGAAAATCTTGACGAATACTTCGCAAAGAACGGCGACAGAAATATTTTTCTCTCAACGACGAAAGCTCCGCGCGCATACAGCGAGGTTGACATGACCGGCGACGTTGCGCTGCTCTTCGGAAAGGAGACCGCGGGGCTGCCGGAGCGGCTGCGCGAAAAGTACCGCGACAGATGCATACGCATCCCGATGATCAGCGAGGCCCGGAGTCTGAATCTTTCAAACTCCGTTGCCATATTGACCTATGAGGCGCTTCGGCAGCAGGGCTTTCCCGGCTTGCTGGTGGCAGGCTCAATGGCGCAAAACTAAGTTTATTATTATTTTTAGGAGGCATACCATGAACTACAACAAGAAAACTGTCTATGACGTAGATGTCAAGGGCAAGAAGGTTCTGCTCCGCTGCGATTTTAACGTCCCCCAGAACAAGGAGACCGGCGAGATTACCAGCGACAAACGCATCAAGGCTGCTATCCCGACTATTAAATATCTGCTTGATCACGGCGCTGCCGTTATAGCGTGCTCTCACCTCGGCAAGCCCAAGGGCGAGTGGAAGGAAAAGCTCACTCTCGCGCCTGTTGCAAAGCGCCTTTCTGAGCTTCTCGGTCAGGAAGTTATCTTCGCCAAGGACATCATTGGCGACGATGCCAGGACAAAGGCTGCCGCTCTCAAGCCCGGGCAGATAATGCTGCTTGAAAACCTCCGCTTCGACATCCGCGAGGAGAAGAACGACCCGGAGTTTGCCAAGGCTCTGGCGGATATGGCGGACATCTTTGTGTCCGATGCTTTCGGCACGGTGCACAGAGCGCACGCCTCCACCGCCGGCGTTGCGGCGTATCTGCCCGCGTATTCCGGGCTTCTCGTCGATAAGGAGCTGTCCATCATGGGCAAGGCTCTTGACGATCCCAAGCGCCCGTTCGTTGCCGTTCTCGGCGGCGCGAAGGTCTCCGACAAGATCAACGTCATCAATAACCTCCTTGAAAAGGCGGACACCATCATCATCGGCGGCGGTATGGCGTATACGTTCAAAAAGGCTCAGGGCTTTGAGGTCGGCAAGTCCCTGCTGGAGGCTGACCGCCTTGATTATGCAAGAGAGATGATCGCCAAGGCGGCTGCCAAGGGCGTGAAGTTCCTCCTCCCGGTAGACAACTACTGCGCGGCGGAGTTCTCCGCAGATGCCGAGCCCGTCCTTGTCGAGGGCAACATTCCCGACGACCTTATGGGCATGGACATCGGACCGAAGACCGTGAAGCTGTTCACGGATGCCGTCAAGGGCGCGGGCACCATCGTCTGGAACGGACCTATGGGCGTTTTTGAGTTTGACAGGTTCGCAAACGGCACGAAGGCAATGGCAAAGGCGCTGGCAGAGTCCGGCGCAGTCACCATCGTCGGCGGCGGCGACAGCGCGGCCGCCGTAGAGAAGCTTGGCTTTGCCGACAAGATCACCCACATTTCCACCGGCGGCGGCGCAAGCCTTGAATTCCTTGAGGGCAAGGAGCTTCCGGGCGTTGCCTGCCTGCTGGACAAGTAATTTGGCTGTAGATTCAGGCACGGGGCGGCTGCGCCGCCCGCTGCCCCAGCTTGTCAAAAAAGTTCTCACAGGACTTTTTTGACCGCGCTTTCCGCCGAGCATTTTGAAAGTGTTCAAAATGCTGTTACCGAAAGCCTTGATATATCGAGGCTTTCGACGGCGGTTTATCCGATTTGAGGCGGGTCTTGCCCCCTCAAGCTCCCCCGCTGCTCAGTTATTTGACCTTAAAGCTTTGTTTTTTGATAGTCTGAGGCAGTGGGGCGGCTGCGCCGCCCCGCTGCCCTGCAATGAAAAGGAGACAAAACAATGAACAGAAAATACCGTAAGACTATAATTGCCGGTAACTGGAAGATGAATATGACCAACTCCGCGGTCAAGCCCTTCATGGAAGAGCTCAAGGAGAATCTCCCCAAGACAAAGGTGTGCGAGATCGTGCTGTGCACCCCGGCTGTCATGATCCAGAACATGGTCAAGGCCGGCAAGGAGTGCAAGGTCGCCGCCGGCGGACAGGATGTCAGTAAGTACGAAAAGGGTGCTTACACCGGCGAAGTATCCGCCGCAATGCTCGCCGACATCGGCGCAAAGTATTGCATCGTCGGTCACTCTGAGCGCCGCCAGTACCACGGCGAGAGCGATATGCTCGTCAATGAGAAGACCAAGGCGCTGCTTGAAAAGGGCATCACCCCGATCATCTGTGTCGGCGAGAGTCTCGAGCAGCGTGAGATGGATCTCACCATGGAGTATGTCGCCTATCAGGTCAAGGCTGCGCTCAGCGGCATCGACGCCACGGCTCTGCGCCACTGCGTCATCGCCTATGAGCCCATCTGGGCGATCGGCACCGGCAAGACCGCCACGGCCGAGCAGGCGCAGGAGGTCTGCGAGGGTATCCGTGCCGTTATCCGCAAGATCTACGGCGCACGTCCTGCGCGTGCCGTCTCCATCCTTTATGGCGGCAGCATGAACGCGAAGAATGCATATGAGCTTCTTGCCCAGCCCGACATCGACGGCGGGCTTATCGGCGGCGCTTCTCTCAAGCCCGTTGATTTTGCCGCCATCGTAAAAGCAACTGTTCAGGAGTGATTTTTCACCATGACTAACATTTCAAAAAAAGCGGTTCTCATAATCCTTGACGGCTACGGTATCGCCCCTCCCTCTGAGGGCAACGCCGTCTACAAGGCAAAAAAGCCGAACCTTGACCGTCTCTTCTCGGAAAACCCTTATACGACGCTTCAGGCTTCCGGGCTTGACGTCGGTCTGCCCGCCGGACAGATGGGCAATTCCGAGGTCGGGCACACGAACATCGGCGCTGGTCGTGTAGTGTTCCAGATCCTGCCCAAAATGAGCCAGGAGATCAAAAACGGCAAGTTCTTTGAAAATAAGGCGTATATCAAGGCAATGGACGATGCCAGGGCGAACGGAAAGGCGCTGCACATCATGGGGCTGCTCTCTTCAGGCGGCGTCCACAGCCATATTGATCATATCTTTGCCATTCTCGATATGGCAAAGCAGCGCGGTCTGGAGCGCGTGTATGTCCACTGTTTCCTCGACGGGCGCGACGTCGCGCCCAAGAGCGGCGCGGGCTTTGTCGCCGAGCTTCAGAAAAAGTGCGATGAGCTGGGCAATGCGAAGATCGCCACGCTTCAGGGACGCTTCTGGGGCATGGACCGCGACAAACGCTGGGACCGCGTGGAGAAGGGCTACAACGCCATTGTCTGCGGCGAGGGCGTTATGGACGGCGACGCCGTTCACGCTGTCGAGGCAAGCTACGCCAACGACGTGACCGATGAATTCCTCGAGCCGGTCGTCGTTGACCCGAACGGCGTTATCAATAAGGGCGACAGCGTCATTTTCATGAATTTCCGCCCTGACCGCGCGAGGGAAATGACCTGGGCGCTCAACCTGCCCGATTTTGACGGCTTTGCCCGCAAAAAGACGGTCTATCCGCTCTCTTATGTCTGCACTGCGCAGTATGACGAAACTCTCACTCTTCCCATCGCCTACCCGCCGGAGGAGATAGACAATACCCTCGGCGAGTATGTCAGCACTCATGGGCTCAAGCAGTTCCGCGTTGCGGAGACCGAGAAATACGCCCATGTCACGTTTTTCTTCAACGGCGGCGTTGAGAAGCAGAGCCCCGGCGAGGAGCGCTGCCTTGTCCCATCCCCGAAGGAATTTCCGACCTATGACCTCATCCCGCAGATGAGCGCTGCCAAGGTCGCGGACAAGTGCATCGAGGCTATCGCCTCGGATGAGTATGCCCTCATCGTCTGCAACTTTGCAAACTGCGACATGGTTGGGCACACCGGCGTTATGGCTGCCGCCGTCACAGCGGTGGAGACCGTTGACGCCTGCATGGGGCGCATTATAGCGGAAGTCGCCAAGCATCCCGACACAGTGCTGTTCGTCACGGCTGACCACGGCAATGCCGACTGCATGTTCGACGCTTCCGGCAAGGTCAACACTGCCCACACCACAAATCCCGTACCTTTCGCCGTCTGCATGCCGGGCATCTCGCTCAAGGACGGCGGCCGCCTGGCGGACATCGCGCCGACGATCCTGCATGTTATGGGGCTCAAGCAGCCAAAGGAAATGACCGGCGAGTGCCTGATCAGGTGACGGACGTCGGAAACTCAGTATCAGTATTCATAAATATAAGGATAGAAGGGAGAAGATCGCAATGATCTACACCACAGAAGTCAAGAATATGTGCCCCGTGGCTAAGGGCGCATACCACGGCCCCGCGCCCATCCCCGAAGAGGGCAAATGGGTCCAGGCAAAGCAGATATCCGATATTTCCGGCTTTACCCACGGCGTGGGCTGGTGCGCACCCCAGCAGGGCGCGTGCAAGCTGACCCTCAATATCAAGGAAGGCGTCATCGAGGAAGCACTGATCGAGACCATCGGCTGCTCCGGCATGACCCACTCCGCCGCCATGGCGTCCGAGATACTCATCGGCAAGACCATTCTTGAAGCGCTCAATACCGACCTTGTTTGCGACGCCATCAACACCGCCATGCGCGAGCTGTTCCTCCAGATCGTCTACGGCCGCAGCCAGTCCGCTTTCTCTGAGGACGGTCTTGCAGTCGGCGCTTCCATGGAAGACCTCGGCAAGGGTCTGCGCTCTCAGGTCGGCACGATGTTCGCAACAAGGGCGAAGGGACCGCGCTACCTCGAACTTACCGAGGGCTACGTCACCCGGCTCGCCCTCAACAAGGACGACGAGATAGTCGGCTATGAATTCGTTTCTCTGGGCAAGATGATGGACTTCATCAAGAAGGGCATCGACGCCAATGAGGCGCTTGAGAAGGCAAAGGGTCACTACGGCCAGTTTGACGACGCCGCCAAGTACATAGACCCGCGTCAGGAATAAGAGAAGGAGGACAATGTAATGGCTCTGTTTGAAAATTACGAGAGAAGAATAGACAAGATAAACGGTGTCCTCGCTCAGTATGGCATCGGCTCTGTGGAAGAGTGCAGAGAGATGTGCAAGGCGAAGGGTTTTGACCCGTATGACATTGTCGCCGGGATACAGCCCATCTGCTTTGAAAACGTCCGCTGGGCGTACTGCGTCGGCGCTGCCATCGCCATGAAGTCCGGCGCGAAGAGCGCCGCAGAGGCTGCAAAGATGATAGGCGTCGGCCTTCAGAGCTTCTGCCTTGACGGTTCTGTGGCGGAGGATCGCAAGGTCGGTCTCGGTCACGGCAACCTCGGCGCAATGCTCCTTTCCGATGAGACCAAGTGCTTTGCTTTCCTCGCCGGGCATGAGTCCTTTGCTGCCGCAGAGGGCGCTATCGGCATCGTCAAGAACGCCAATAAGGCGCGCAAAGAGCCTCTGCGCGTTATCCTCAACGGTCTCGGCAAGGACGCGGCGCAGATCATTTCCCGCATCAACGGCTTCACCTATGTCCAGACCCAGTTTGACTACTACACCGGCGAGCTGAAGATCGTCCGCGAGATCCGCTACTCCGAGGGCGAGCGCGCCAACGTCCGCTGCTACGGCTGCGACGACGTCCGCGAGGGCGTTGCCATCATGCATCACGAGGGCGTTGACGTCTCCATCACCGGCAACTCCACCAACCCCACCCGCTTCCAGCATCCCGTTGCCGGCACTTATAAGAAAGAGTGCATCGAGCAGGGCAAGAAGTACTTCTCCGTCGCCTCCGGCGGCGGCACGGGGCGCACCCTGCACCCGGACAATATGGCGGCAGGTCCCGCTTCCTACGGCATGACCGACACAATGGGGCGCATGCACTCCGACGCGCAGTTTGCCGGCTCCTCCTCCGTTCCCGCGCATGTTGAAATGATGGGCTTCCTCGGCATGGGCAACAACCCCATGGTCGGCGCGACCGTTGCCGTCGCCGTCGCCACCGCCGAGGCTATGAAGTAAGGCTGCCGCGGATAAAGCAATTTACGTATAGGGATGAACCCCCGGATTCCCGGGGGTTCATTGACATATGCGGCGGTTTTAAGTATAATTACGATATTAAGTAAAAGGAGAGCGTATGCATGTGTTGTGGAGAGTCTGAACTGCGTGCAAATAAGCTGAATACTGTATCTGCGTGGCTTATTATCCTTGTTTATATTACGCAGATGATCATTTTTTCGTCCACGGATATAGTGCTGATCAGGCAGGGTGTTGCATATCTGTACGATGACTGGCGTCCTGCACTTGACATTTTATGCGCGGTCATGCTCGGCGCTGAGTATGTATTCATACTTCTGTGCGCATTCTCCGTGAGAGCACGGGGTGCGGCGGTGAAATTCCTGTGCATGTATCTGACATGGCTTGTTGTTACAAGGGTGCTCTGCGGTGATCCGACGCTTGTGAACAGTGTCGAGTACGTCCGCATTGCGGCTCTCTGCGCTGCTCTTTTATGCTTTTCAATAACGCTTGGGAAAAAAGAACGCGGATATATGCTGACTGTGCTTGCAGCGATAGTTTTCGCATATAACCTTGTATTTGCGTTTTTAAGCCTTGTGGTTGCCGTGACTCGTGAGAGCATACAGCTCCCGCTTGGTATAAGCATTGCAGTAAGAAATGTGGGCGGTGTATCGTGTGTAGCGGTTGTCGGCAGTCATCGAAACACTGCGTCAATGTGGTATGCTGCTGCTCTGTGCCTTGCGGCATATCTCTTCTCGTTGACAAGGAACAAAGCTCTGCGCGTCATTTACATCTTTTCAATGCCTGTGTTCTATGCAGCGGCTGCTATAAGCCATTCACGGCTTTCGCTGCTGGCTCTCTCGGCAGCGGTGTCCATGCTTGTGATGCTGCCGGTGCTGAAAAAGCTGAGCGCTAAAAAGACCGCGGCGAAGGTTGCGGCGGCGCTGCTGACAGCGTTGATCGTCGTTCCGCTGAGTTATAAAAGCTATGACGCTGTCGCTGCCATGATGAGCGGGGCAAATGTGCTTGTGCAGCCGCATGATACTGCGCCGCATGAAGCTTCAAATGATGCGGAGGTCGGCACCTCTGCCGATGCAGCCGGATCGGAGGAAAAAGATCGGAGCCCAGAAAACGCGCAGCCGGCGGAAAACAGTGAACCACCGGAGGAATTGTTCAAAGATACAAGGAGCGCTGCTGACGCCAAAAATCTCGGCGGTCGGGTAAGATTGTGGAGATCGGTGTACACCACACTGTATTTTGAGCGTGACAGGCTTTGGCGCGGCTCACTTACGAATGATTATATGTATACGATCAATATGCTCTCCAAATTCCCGAACCCCGCGGACGGAGAGATAAATACCCATAATTATCTTGTTGAAGCGCTGGTGCTGACCGGTATTCCCGGCTTTTTGCTGCTGCTTGCGTTTTCTGTCATTCTTGTTGTACGTATGGTGCGCGTGTTCTTTTATAACGGCGCGGATGTGTCGTTGAAGCTGCTGATTGTCCTGCTGTCGGCAATACTTGTCAAGAACATGGGCGAGGCGTTTATTATCAGGACCGACGATATTACAAATTATCTTTTCTTTTTTGCAGCCGGCGCATTTCTCGCATACTCCTATGAATTATTCCCGGAAAAGCCGTTTAGGATAAAAATGCTCCAAAAATGTAGCGGACGAAAATAACCGGGAATATCCAGCTCGTGTCATAAAAAATCTCCTGCCTTTACAGGCAGGAGATAAAATACACGGTATACACGGTAATATGCATATCCGCAGACGTACTGTGCGGCGCTGCCTTGAATCTCAGCTGTCTGCGGTAATGCCCAGCGCGGCGCGGTAGCCGGCTTCCGCATGGGCTATCGTCTCGGCGATTATCCTTTCAGCTGCGGAATGCAGGTCAAGCGTCAGCACTTTTTCGATCACTTCGTCCTGCTTTTCCTGCGGCACGTGGTATATCATCAGGCAGCAGCCCAGATAACGACGCAGCTTCTGCTCGATCGTGAAGTATAGATCACAGTGCTTTGCCATATAGCCGCGTGTAATGCCGCCTGTGGCTATGTCAAGCTCGTAAAAATCTTTCAGCATTGCACCCGGCATATACGCGGCGAAAATGTGCATGAGCTTCTGCGCGGTGTTTGTGTAGATATATTCCAGCGTTGACGGCAATGTATATGCCATCACGTATACCTCACGCAGCGGCTCTGACAGCTCTGCAATGTGCATTTGCAGCGAGGTCTCCGCAGCGTACAGCAGCACAGGGTCGTCCTCGCCGACCAGCCGCCCTGTCATGCTGAATTGGTTGCTGAACATTTCGCGTGTCAGACGCAGCAGCAGAGCCTCCTTGCTCTCAAACGAGGCGAAGAATGACGTGGGCGACATTCCGGCTGCCTGTGATATGGATGCGGTTGTCGTCTTTTCGTACCCGTTTTCGAGAAACAGCTTTATCCCGGCGTGGATGAGCTTATTTTCTCTTGCCAGACCCTTTGCTTGAATACCCTTTGGCATGGTGAGAACCTCCGCGCGGCATTGCCGCGAAATATGCTTTCTATATGCATTATAGCACGTTTTGTGCCGTGCCACAATATCAGTAATTGCCGTTTTTCCGAATTCACGGCAAAATACTATGAAATATTTTTGCTGACTCGGTAAAGGATGATAGAATGAAGAAGCTTATGTCAAATGTGACTCCGCGCCGTTTCGAGGCAATGCTCATGGGCATTGTCCTGCTGTCACTGGGCGTTTCCGTTTTTAAAATATCGCTTATGGGCAACGACCCGTACAGCGCGTTTGCAATGGCGGTAGGGGAGCGGACACGTTGGGGGTTTGCGCTCACGCTCTTTATCCTCAACTGTGTGTGCTTTATGCTGGAGCTTGCCTTCGGCAGGCGGCTTATCGGCATTGGCACGCTTGCAAACTGGTTTGGTGTCGGCGTGCTCTCGTCGGGCTTTACGCGGCTTCTTTCGCTTCTGCCTGTGTACCCGGAGACGCTCCCCGCCCGCCTGGGTGTCATGCTCATCGGTGTCGCGGTGTTCGGTGTTGCGTGCTCTCTCTATCAGACGGCGGACGTCGGTATCGCACCGTATGATGCGCTCTCGCTCATGCTTGCGGAAAGGCTTGCGTGCGTGCCGTATTTCTGGTGCAGAATGTTCACCGATACGCTGTGCGCATTCGTCGCATGGCGGCTCGGCGGCATCGTCGGTCTGGGTACACTTGTGAGCGCCGTGGGGCTCGGTCCTGTCATCAGCTTTTTTGACATACATATTTCGCGCAGATTCTGCGGACTGGACGAAAAAAATTCAAATTAGGTCTTGCAATTTTGGGAGGGATGTGCTAATATAATCAAGCGCTGAAAATAATATGTATCCGGGTGTAGCGCAGATGGTAGCGCGCTTGAATGGGGTTCAAGAGGCCGCTGGTTCAAATCCAGTCACTCGGACCAGAAATGACGGGAATTTAGAGTTTTTTCTAAATTCCCGTCATTTTTTCGTCTCTATCCGCCGGGCTGTACTTCTCATTTGAGGGATAAACAGCTCACAAAGCATTACCCGACGATGCTGAGCTTATGGCAATGCCCTGCGCCGACAACCGCTTCAATACCCGTGCGGAAGCTCTCAAATCTGTTATCCGGAACAAAGGCAAGCGCCGTGCCTGCAAAGCCGCCGCCGTGGATGCGTACAGCGCCCTCGCCTTTAAGAAGCTGCTGGCAAAGCGCAATTGTAAGCGCCATATCCTGATGCTGCATAGCGCCGGACGGGACGACATTTTGAAGCAGAGTCCACGATGCTATGCCGGATTCATTGACATAGCGCAGAAATGCACCGAAATTATTCTCCCGCAGCGAGCGCACCTGAAGCCCCACACGGCGATTCTCATTGAAAAAGTGAATGGCTCTCAGAACGGCGCGGTCGCCCGTGACCTTGCGGACATCGGCGATCCTTGCGTAGAATTCCGCTTCATTTACATCCCGCAGCACTTCTTTTCCAAAGTATTCTGCGACTTTTTTCATCTCGAAAGGCATTGCCGCATATTCGTCCGTCAGCTCGGCGTGATCCGCGCCGGAATCGACCGTGCAGAGCGTATACCCGGAGTGAGCAAAGTCAAAGTCTATATTCTCCACACGCGGCGTTTTTGGGTCATTGAAATCAATAAATACCATACCTCCGATGCTTGACGCCATCTGGTCCATCAGCCCTGACGGCTTGCCGTAGTATACATTCTCGGCGTACTGACCGATCTGCGCGATTTCAATCGCCGTGACGGAATTATCGGCAAACAGCCCGTTCAGAATGCGCCCGATCAGAACTTCAAAGGCTGCCGAGCTGGACAGACCCGAGCCTGGCAGAACAGTGGACTTCACCTTTGCGTCAAAACCCGACAGGGTATGGCCGCGCCGGACGAACGCCGCTGCCACGCCACGGACGAGCGCTGCGGTACTGTTTTTCTCAGCCTCTCTGAAGGCGAGATCGGCAAGATCGATCCTGACCGGCTCATAGCCCTCGGAGTCGATGCAGATGACGTTCGTGCCGTTCAGCCGCACCTCTGCCGTTGTGGTCATGTCTACCGCTGCTGCGATCACGCAGCCATGCTGGTGATCGGTGTGGTTGCCGCCGATCTCCGTGCGCCCGGGCGCGGAAAAATGATATTTCTTATCCATGCTCAACCTCCTGCAAAAATTTCTTGAGGTGTTCACGCCCCTCCGGCGTGCACTTATACACTCCTGCGCATTCAAGAACCTGTGCAAATACCTGCCCAATTTCAAATCTGATGATCTCCCCGGCATTGTCTGCGCAAAACTCCGGATGCCGCTGCATAAAATCATCTGCCCAGTCGGCGTGCTTGGAAAGCTCGCCGTTTTCCCGCAGATTTTCGCCATTTAAAAGCGCGGCTTCAAGATCTGTCATCTCTTTTTTCAGCCGTCCGGGCAGGATTGCAAGCCCCATGACCTCTATAAGACCGATGTTTTCTTTCTTGATGTGGTGCAGCTGCTCGTGCGGGTGGTATAGCCCGAGCGGATGCTCCTTTGTCGTGAGGTTGCAGCGCAAGACCATATCCAGCTCGTACCGGTCGTCTCTCATGCGCGCAATCGGCGTGACAGTGTTATGCGCCTCGCCGTTTGTCTCCGCAAAGATCATCGCGGCAGGGTCGGAATATGCGCGCCATTTCGACAGAATCCTGCCGGACAGCTCGCAGAGCTGGGCTTTGTTATACGAGCTCAGTCGGATCACAGTCATCGGATATTTCACGATGCAGCAGTCAACATCATCAAAACCGGGCACGCTGAACGTGAACTCCGCCTCTGCCTTCTCCATCGGGAAAGTGTGGCGACCTCCCTGAAAATGCTCGTGCGCCAGAATGCTGCCGCCGACGATTGGAAGATCGGCATTTGAGCCGGCAAAGTAGTGCGGGAATTGCTCCACGAAGGAAAACAGCTTTTCAAAGGTCGATCTGTCAATGACCATCGGCGTATGCCGGGTGTTCATGATGATGGCGTGCTCATTGTAATAGACATAAGGAGAGTACTGAAAGCCCCACGGCTGACCGTCCAGAGTCACCGGCATCACGCGCAGGTTCTGCCTTGCAGGGTGCGTGATGCTGCCCGCGTAGCCCACGTTCTCCACGCACAGCAGGCATTTCGGGTATCCGGATGCTTTTTTCATCTTCGCTGCGGCAATGTCGCGCGGGTCTTTCTCGGGCTTTGAGAGGTTGATGGAAATCTCAAGCTCACCGTATTTTGTGGCGGAAAGCCAGTGCTCGTCCTTTGCGATCCTGTCGCGGCGTATGTAGTTGCAGTCCTGACTCAGCTTGTAGAAATAATCGGTCGCGTCCTTTGGACTTTTTTGATACAGACTTTGGAATTTGCCCAGTACGTCAGATGGGCGCGGCGTAATGCATCCCATCAGCCGCGTGTCAAAGAGATCCCGCTCCGCAACGGTATCTCCGGTCAATCCCTGCTCAGCTGCATAATCGCATAAAACGCTCAGACACTCCGGAAAGCCGAAGAGTTCGCTCTGCTTTTCATAGCCTTCCAGCTTCAACTCCGCAAGCAGGCTGTTCCGTGCAAACGTCTCATCAAACGCGGGCAGAAGCCCACAGACCTTTGCGTAATCAAGCAGTGAATCCAGCGCCGCCCAAACCGTTTTGATATTCATAGTTGCGTGAGCACTCCTTTTCCGTAATTGAGAAATCCAGCAAAAAAATCCCCCGACAGGCACGAGACCCGTCTCGCATTGCCCGCCGAGGGATATACTAACCTTTCACGGCGCCTGCCGTCAAGCCCTGAATGAAATAGCGCTGCAAAAACACAAAGATCACGGTAACGGGGATAGCCGCTACGATGGACGCTGCCATCATATAGCCCCAGTTGGTCGATGCCTCGCCAAGGAACGTCATTACAAGACCCGATGCCAGCGTCCGTTTGGCAGTGTCCGTGACGAGCGTCATGGAGTAGAGCAGATCGTTCCAGCTCCAGACAAAGCCGTAGATTGCAATCGAGATCATGCCGGGCACAGCCATGGGGAAAACAATTTTCGTCATGATGCGCCAATGCCCTGCGCCGTCTATTTTCGCGCTTTCTATAAGAGAGTCCGGAATGTTGTCAAAATAGCTTTTGAGCGTCCACGTGCCGACAGGCAGCGTAAAGACGACATAGCTGATGAGAAGCGCCCAATAGCTGCCGAGAAGTCCCGTTTTGTTCATCAGTGAATATATGGACAGAAGCAGGATCGCCTGAGGAAACGCCTGACTCATCATGAACATTCCCATGACGAATTTACGTCCGCGGTAGCGGAATTTTGCAAAGCTGTACCCGGCAAACGCACAGACTATCGTTGCCATCAGGCTTGAACCGAACGACACGATCAGGCTGTTTTTCAGGTAGCCCATGATCTTCGCGTCCGTCACAATGTGGATGATGTTGTCCAGCGTAAGCGGACCGACGAAGAAATAGGTGCTGAACGTCTCACTTGTCGGCTTGAGCGCCGTGTTGATGAGCCATAGCAGAGGGAAGAAGATAAAAAAGCCGATAAGTATCAGGCTTGCCCAGAAAAAAATGCGGAATGCGGTCGTTTTTTGGAACATGTTCTTCTCTCCTTAGCTGTCCTGCTTGTTCTGCTGGCGCAGGTACATGATGCTGAAAATGGCAAGCAGTATTGCCCAGATCGTGCCGACCGTGGCCGCCTTGCCCATATTCCAGTTCTTGAATGCCGTTGTGTAAACCTCGATGGACAGCGTTGTCGTCGCACGAGCGGGACCGCCCTGCGTCATTGTCCACGGCAGGTCAAAGTGCTGCAAATTGCCGATCAGACCAAGAATGAACACCAGCACAGCCGTCTGCTTCATGCCGGGCATTATTATGTGCCAAAATGTTATCCAGTTATTTGCACCGTCGATATGCGCCGCCTCGACCTGCTCGAGCGATACGCTTTGCAGACCGCCGAGCAAAAATGCCATATACCATGGCAGCATCTGCCAGGTACGCGCGATTATGACGCACAGCAGCGCCGTTTTTGTCTGACCGAGCCAGGGGATGCCGGTGTCCAAAATACCGAGCGCTTCGAGAATGCTATTTAAAATACCGTACTGACCGTTGAATATCCAGCTCCAGAGAAAGCCTATGGCAGTGCCGGGAATAATCCAGTTCACAAGGGTCACGCCGCGCAGAAACTCCGCGCCTTTGAACCCCTGGTTTAAGTCTACGGCCCAGATAAGACCGAGCGTGTAGGGAAGAACGGTGCTGCCGGCGACAAAAAGCAGCGTCGTGAAGAGCGTTTTCCCAAAATAGGGATCTTTGAAGACCTTGGCGTAATTGGCGAATGCGACGAATTTGTAATTGGGATATAGGAGCGAGCGATCCGTAAAGCTGGTGATGACCGCGTCTATAAATGGATACAGGATGATGGCGAGGAACACGGCCAGACCCGGAATAATCAGCAAAAAGCCCATCTGGGAGTCTGTCAGCCCGCGTCCGTTCTTTATTTGTTTCAATGCAGGAACCTCCGTTCTGCGGCTTTCCGCCGGATTGCTTGCACGTCATCCCGACTCATGCGAGCCGGGATGACAAAGAAAGTGCTGCTTACAGCGCGTTCAGGCGGGCGGCCATATCGTCAACTGCCTGCTCTGCGGTCTTCTGACCAAGCAGTGCATACTGCAGCTCTTCAGTGATGATGGTCTTGATCTCGCTGGCATTGGTCATGCGCGCCGTCTCCTCCAGACGCGCCGTGGATGTGGCGGTCAGGAAGCCGTTGAGGTAAGCGTCGTTCTTGACCTCATCCTTGGCTGCCATGCTCTTGGTGACAGGGGGCATACCGTTATTTTCAAAGTAGTCCATTGCGACCTCGTCGCTCACAAGCGTCTTTGCCAGATCGGCAGCTTCCTGCTGATACTCGGAATTCTTGAACGTTACGAGCATATGACCCCACATGGTGGACTGCGGCTGATCGCCGGCATTCAGAACGGGGCGGGCCATGGCCGAGCAGACCTTGACGACGTCTTCCGGAGCAACACCGTTGTTGACGGCCTGTCCCTTTGCAACGACAGCGTCATCATAGAACGCTACCTTGCCCTGCGCGAATGCCTGACGTGCCTCGCCGCGCCCGGTATCCATTGCGATGTAGCCCTCATTCATGAGCTTCTGGTACCACTCTATGCACTTTACAGCTGCGTCAGAGTCGATGGCTACCGTGCCGTCCTCGTTGAAGATCGCGCCGCCGAACGTCCACAGCCAGGGCATGAAGTCGCCCGCGCAGGTGGCGTCCTTGGTGGAAACGGCGTAGGGGATGATCTCGGGATCATAAGCCTTTATATCGGCCATGCACTGCTCGAACTCTTCAATAGTTGCAGGAGCCTTTTCCCAGCCGGCAGCGGTCAGAATTTCAGGATTGTAGACCATGGTGATGGCCGCCATGCTCCACGGAAGACCAAGCTGCTTGCCGTCGATATTGCCGACGTCGAGCGCCGACTGCTCAAAGTTTTCTTTCAGATAATCCTCGCCGAGGATCTCGTTCCAGTCGGCCAGTACGTCGGCGGCTGCGATGGTGTTGAATATGCCGATGTCCGCCTGTGCAAGGTCAAGCTGTTCGCCGCCCTGAGTGCGGATGAGAAGCTGCTGTGCAGTGTCGGCCCATGTCCAGCCGACCCATGTCACAGTGTTGCCGGAGGCGTCTTCGTAGGTTTTCATCATGCGCTGGAAGATGTCTTTGCTGGCCTCTTCCTCGCCGGACCAACCGGCCCATACAATGTTTTTGCCGCCCTCGGCAGAGGATTCGGAAGCGTCTGCGCCGCTGTCCGCGGCGGCGTCGGCTGCTGGGGCTGCGGTGCTTGCCGCAGCGTCGTTCTTGGCGGACGAGGTGCATGCCGCAAGCGACAGACACATGGCGAGCGCAAGAAGCAGTGCAAGAAGTTTCTTCATGGTGTCAGATTCCTTTCTTTTTTTGTGTTTATATCATGGCTTTTGCCGTGATGACTTAATAAACGCTGATTTTATAAATGACAGGCGGGAGACCGCCCCAGGTTTTGCCAAGCTCCACGCGCAGTGAACGAAGCCGCTGTGTACCGGAGAGACGCACCCTTATAAGCCGCTGATGCTGATCATGCAGCGCGGCAAGAAGCGCCGTTTCACCGTTTTCAAGCTCTGCCGTCAGCATAAGCTCGCTCACAAGCTGCGGCGGCATGGATGTCCGCGCGGCAAAGAGATGGCTCTTTTCCCAATGGCTTGCATGGCTGCTTGGTAGCTCCATCGCAAGATCCGGGTCGAGATACAGCAGTATTTCCTGCGCATCTATGGCCTTTTCCCAGCGAAGGTACACCTGCGGGCATGCATCCTCCGGCGCGGCGATCCATGCGTTGACCCCGCCCCATGGACGGCTTTCAGCAGACAGCATCTGCTCTGCGCTGTAAAGCGAAGAAAACTCCGGATACCACGCGCGCGGCTCATACACCTCGGGCATATTATTTTGCCCGCAGAGGAATCCCACGCGCACTCGCTCGCATACCGCAAGGCTGACGAGCGGATTTGGCTCGAACGACCACAGACAGAATTGGCTTTCGCTTGTGATCTCAGCCTCGACAGTCTGCGTTCCGGCGCGTATTTCCCATTGCAGCGACGTTGTTTCAGCGCCGGCATTCAGGCGGTTGGGCAGGTCTGCGGCTGCGCACCGGGCGCGAAGCGTGGTCGCGCGTTCGGCACAGACCTCTATCCGGATGCTCCTTCCGTGCACAGCCGGGAAAGCGGCAAAGCCGCCGTCTTTCAGAGAGATTTGCCCCGTCGTATTGCCGGGACCTGCATCATGAACGCTGCTTGCCCATATGGCGGCCTGCCTTGCAAGATCGCCCCGATCTTCAATGACCGCGCCGGGGATGAGCATGTCATCGCGCACGAGCGTTCTGCGAATTGCCTCTATCTCACGCCCGTCCAGCTCCGCCGGCGCCTTTCCGGCGCACAGGCAGGCTGCGGCAAGCGTTCCGGCTGCCTGACCCGACAGGGCGCATGTGTTCATGATGCGGCTGGAGAAAAAGACACTGCGTTCAACGCCGATGCTCCGCCCCGCAAACAGCAGATTTGCGACCGAACGGTTGTAAAGACAGCGCAGCGGGATCTGATAGATATTCACAGGTGTCTGTATGCAGTTTTCCTCTGCGGAATCGTACATTCCGCCGGAGGGATGGGCATCCATATACCATCCGCCGTAAAATGCGCCGTCTGGAAATGTTCTTTGCGATATAATGTCCTGCACGGTCAGGCAATACTCCGTCTTCATCCGCCTGCTCTCGCGCTTCCCCGGAATCGTGCCTATCCAGTCGAGCGTGCGGCAGCCGGCGTCGAACCGCCCGCTGTTTTTCACATAGTTCCATACGCCGAGCACAAGCCGCCGCAGCTCGAGCGCAATGTCCTGCGCGTTTGCGATCGTGTCGTGCAGACCGCCGTATTCAAACCACCAGCAGTCGCTTCCGCTCATCTGTTCATTGATGATGCGCCCGCCGCAGCCGAGTATTTTTTCGATGTGCGCCATATCATAAGCGTAATCCGGCGCAATGAAGGTAACGGGGTGATCTTCTTTCCGGGTATAATATAATATAGAGCTGCCGAGCGTCTCGTGCTTCCCATTGCCTATCGAGAAGGGCACACCCGCCTTCGCGCCGACCGTGCCGTCGCCGGTTGCGTCAATAAAAAAGTCCGCCTCGATACAAAGCTGCCGCTCGCTGCTCTGCTGCACGGCGTACAGCGCCGCAACGCGCCCTGCGCCAAGCTGTGCATCATATACTTCCGTGTTGAGCAGAAGCGTCAGGTTTTTCTCGCACAGCACGGCATCCAGCAGCGTTTCATCCCAGAATACCGGGTTTGCGTCAGGATTGCGGTAAAAGTTTTCAAGCTTCAGCTCGCCCCAAACGCCCATTTCTTCTGCCCAGATGTTTCCGGCTCCGGTTGCGCCGCGCGTCCAGACGCGAATTTCACTGCTGGAGTTTCCGCCCAAAACCGGGCGATCCGTCACCAGCACAGTTTGAATGCCATGCCGCGCCGCCGTGATAGCCGCGCACACGCCCGCCGGACCGCCGCCGATCACAGCAAGCTGTTTTCGTATTTTCTGCATGTTGACTGCGTTCACACTCCGATCTGCGCCGTTTCGTCCGCTTCCTGCTTCCTGCTTTGATGATTATGCACAGAACAAACGAATTTGCTTTGTGCAAAGCGCACAATTTTCACTGTATATTTTCGTGAATTTCTGCTTTGTATCGTCATGATAACAGGTTTTCCCGCTTTTTGCATTGAATTATCTGCATATTTTCTGGACAAAACTGCACTGTACCTTGACGGTGGTTATATTGTATGCTAGACTGCAATCAGGGTTGAGACTACGGAGGTGCGCATGGACAACTCCTTTCAGAAGATCAATGCTTATCTGTGCTACCTGTCGGAGCGGCACGGCGTGCAGCTGTGCATCAAGGATTTTTGCGGTTTTGTTGCAATCAATAAGCATCTGGACGAGGCGCTTCGTCCGTTCCTGGCACACACTAATCCGTTCTGCATGTATATGAAGTCCGACCAGGCGCATTACCGGATGTGCCTGAGTATGATCCGGAGAATTTACCACAAATGTGAGCGCACTGGACACGCATATTTCGGAATGTGCCATGCAGGTCTTGGCGAATATGTCATCCCGATTTTTGACGGGGACACGCTTATCGGTTCTATAAATGCGGGCTTTTTTCAAAATCAGGAGGAAAAGACCCTCCGCCGCATCTGCTGCGCCTGCGCGCAAAAGCCGTCGCTCGACGCACAGCTTGCCGAGCAGCTTTACCGGCAATCCATCCGCACGCCGAGTGTCGATGTGGACCATATGATCTTGGCGCTTGAACTGCTGGCGGAGTATCTTGGGCAGACCTATCATCTGCTGCGCAGTACACAGCCGCATTCCGATACCGTCGGCCGCTATCACGATTCCAGTGAAGGCACGATTCTCGCGCATGCGCTGGAGTACATCCGGCTCAATTATAAAAACCGTGTCACCGTCGCAGAGCTTTCTGAGTTCTGCCATTGCAGTGAATCATACCTCAGCCGTGTTTTCAAACGGCGCACCGGCGTCAACATCAATCTCTATGTCAATAAGGTGCGTATGGAGCTTGCAAAAAATCCGCTCTGCCTCTCCAATGAAAGCATTGCCGAAATCGCAGCCTCCGTCGGCTTTGGCGACCCTAATTATTTTTCACGTGTCTTTACGCGGATCATCGGCATCTCTCCGACGGAATTCCGCCGGAGGTTTCACCAGAATAACTCAAATTAAAGCATATGAAAATAAAAGCGCTCCTGCAAGGCTCAGCCTTGCAGGAGCGATATATTTTTCAGGCAGCGAAAAAACTGCGTTTATTCGCTGATGCTGTCCAGAGTCAGCACCTGCTCGTATGAGCCTGCGCCGGCGAGAGAGCCGACAGGCAGGATCACATGGAGCGTTCCGGCGCCGTCAACGTATGTGCGAACGTTCATGTTGATGTTCTCGCCGGACAGCGTCCAGTCGCGGCGTTCCGTCAGCAGCTCGCTGGAATCGCCGCCTGCAATAACGCTGTTCTGGCTGTCGAACTTCTCTGCGGCAGCCTGACGTACCGCCTCCAGGAAGAGCGCCTCATCCGTGTTCAGCGCCTTCAGCAAATCTGCTGTGGTGAGCTGCCGCCCACTTTCAATGTCGTACAGGTAGACGTTATAGCTGTTCATATCGGCGTCCCAGCCGCAGGAGACAACCAGCGACAGTATATTTTCATACTGATACGTCTCCCACGCCACGTACAGGCAGGACAGGCTGACCTTATCCGAGACATTTTCAAGAACGCCTTCCACGATAGGGCTGTACTCATCGGAGATAGCCTCGTTGATGGCTTCCGCGCCCTGCGTATCGGCCTCGATTTGGGGTACACGGTAGGAATAGTGCCCAACGTTGCCTACGCCGTCGGTATAATCGAAGTCTTCATTATATAAATCGGTGATTTGAGGCGCTGCATATGAAGTGTCGGGCGTCGCGGCGTTATTCGTTTCCTGTGCGGTGCTGTCGGTTTCATCAGAGACCGTACCGCAGGCGGTCAGTGCGAAAATCATCGCCGCAGATACCAGCAGAGCTGAAATTTTTTTCATATGTGAATATCCTCCTCGCTCAGAAGAAACCTCATCTGGTTTTGCTGCCTGAACGAAATGTCCAGACTCACAACATATCTATCATACTATACGCTCACGTGTATTGTCAATATCGCACATGAATTCCGAAGGCTAATTCAAATATTTTTGTAAGCAACGTACAAAAACGGCGTGCAAAAATCATGGACATTGGCAATTGAAACACGCTGTGCGCTGTGTTATATTATAACCACAAACAGAAAGGGTGAGTCCAATGTACACGTGAAAGACCCCGCACCGCTGACGATGGCGGGGAGCCGGGGCGGGCGCTGCAACTCAAAATACGCAGGAGGACAAGGCGGCACAGAGCTTATCTCGCTTGAGATATTCCGTTGGGAAATAGAGTGCCGGGGTTGGTGTCCCGTTGATGGGCAGTGCCAGAGAAGAAACAGGAATCTGGAGAAAGCGAGGTAACCAATGATGCTGGATACTAAGAATTCAGAGAAGTGACCCTTGACCGCTGACGGTGTTCTGAGTGTGCGGTCAAGGGTCACTTCTTTTTTAAATGCAGCACCGGACAATACGCCGCGCGGTCCGGCGGCGCGCTGTTCGACGCTGCGCCTGCAAATAAATACGCTTGACAAATATACGCTGCGCAAATAAACTCAGCTTATATAAAACGCTGGTGAAAACGCTGGCGTATAATCAAAACGGGTGGTGAGATAATAATGCGCAGACTGGCGACGGCAGCGGCGGCATTCTCTGCGGCTGTGTTTGCTGCAAATTACCTGCTGCCTGCCGGGTGGCTTCCTGTGCTTGGCGCGGCGTTCGCCGTTTCGGCACTTACGCTCACTGTCTTTTTCCGCGGCAGGCACACCCGCCGTGCTATCATTGCTATGTTTGCGTTTGCTGCCGGCTTTGGCGTATTCATGCTGCATTCCGCGCGCACGACCGTGCCCGCGCGTCAGCTTGACGGTGAGACCGTTGAGATGACTGCCGTTTTGCTCGACTACCCGGACATATATGACGATTATTGCCGCGCCGAGATCAGACTTGGCGGGGCTTTGCCGCATTTGCGGGCGATACTCTATGATAATGACCGCGCTCTCACCGCGGCCAGACCCGGGCAGACCATCCGCCTCACAGCGAAGCTCCGTGCGGCGGACACACGCTGGGGCAAGGACTATGATTATTACAATGCAAGAGGCATTTATCTCACTGCAAGCGCAAAGTCGGATATTGTAATTGAGCCGGAAGCGCGGTGTTCCGCCGCGCTTCCGGCCGCCGCGCGCCATGCGGCCGCCGGGCGCATTATGCGCATCTTCCCTGCGGATACGGCGCATTTCATGCGCTCTGTCATGCTCGGCGACAAGGACGGGCTCTACGACGATCTGCCGCTCTATACGGCGCTGAGCCGCGCGGGATTCATGCACGTGGCGGCGGTGTCTGGAATGCACGTGTCGTTCCTCGTAGGGCTGCTGCGGGTGCTGCTGGGGAAGTCAAGACGCAGCCCTTTTATATGTATTGCCGCGGTATGGGCGTTTGCCGCAGTCACCGGTGCGAGCGCGTCCGCAGTGCGCGCCGCGTTTATGCAGTCCATGCTGCTTTTTGCGCCCGTCGTCCGCCGCGAGAACGACCCTGTAACCTCTCTTTCCACGGTGCTTGCGCTTGTGCTGCTGCAAAACCCGCACACCGCCGCCAGCATCAGTCTTCAGCTCTCGTTCGGCGCAATGGTCGGCATTTTCGGTTTTTACGAGGGCATCAATTCCGCCCTGCTGGGCTGCGTCAGGTCATATAACGTCCGCCGCGTGCTTGAAAAGCCCATAGGCATCGTGTCGTGCTCGCTGGCTGTGATGGTCGTGACTGTGCCTATTACGGCGGTGCACTTCGGCAGCGTTTCCGTGCTGTCGCCGGTGATGAATGTGGCGGCGCTGTGGGCTGTGTCGCTGTGCTTTTGCGGCGGGTATGCCGCATGTGCGCTGTCGCTTTTGTCGGTGAAGCTTGGTGCTGCGGCGGGCTGGCTCGTCTCATGGGCGGCGCGGTATATCTTCGCCGCAGCGAAGCTTGTCTCGGGCGTGCCTTTTGCCGTGCTGTATCTGGACAATGTGCCTGCCGTGTGCTGGCTTGTGCTGGTGTATGTGCTCTTTATTGCGGCGGCGTTTCTGCATGTGAGCCCAACGCGCCGGTTTGTTTATCCGCTTGCCGCCTCAGCCGTCACGCTTGCGCTGCTGTTCGCGTTTCTCCGTTTTGATTCCTCGCGCGGGCACGGCACAGCCGCTGTGCTCGATGTCGGACAGGGGCAGAGCATTGCCGTTCTCTCCGGCGATGCCGCCGTTGTGGTCGACTGCGGCGGAGGCGGCAAGACGCAGCGCGCAGGGGAGATTGCAGGCGCATATCTCCTTAACCGTGGGCACAAGCGGCTGGACGCGCTCGTGCTGACACATCTGCACTCCGACCACGCCAACGGCGTGCGGCAGCTTATGGAGCTTGTGGATGTGGGCGAGCTGATACTCCCCGCCGAACCGAACGACGATGACGGCCTGCTTGCCCCGATACTTGAAAGCGCCGCCGCGCACGGCACCCCGGTCGTATATGTTGACAGGGATATGCGCCTCGAGGCAGGCGGCATCAAGGCGGAGCTGTACGCTCCGGCGGAAGCGGGCGATGCGAATGAGCGGTGCGTGATGTGCCTTTTGTCGCTGGGCAGCTTTGATATGCTCGTCACGGGCGACGCGCCGATCGCGGCGGAATGCGAGCTCATAGATAAGCACGATATACGCGGCGTGGAGGTCTACGTCGCAGGGCATCACGGCTCAAAGTATTCAAGCGGGGACGCGCTGCTTTCATCCATCGGTGCGGACACGGCGGTAATAAGCGTCGGGTATAACAACTATGGGCACCCCACGCCGCAGACGCTTGAACGCCTTGCCGCGAACGGTTATACCGTGTACAGAACAGATGAAAACGGACGTATCGAGGTGCACGTGAAATAGTGCGTAAGCGCGGCATCTGCGGGTATCTGCGGCGCGCCATGCTGCTGTCAGGCGGGCTGAACAGCAGCATAAAGAAAAAATGAGATTTTGAAAAAAAGCTGTTGACAAATGCTCCTGCATTTGCTATTATTATCGAGCCGGTCAAGTGCTGGTGTAGCTCAGTCGGTAGAGCAGCTGATTTGTAATCAGCAGGTCGGGGGTTCGAGTCCGTCCACCAGCTCCACCGCAACAGACGGCATAAGTTAATATGGGGGAATTCCCGAGTGGCCAAAGGGGACAGACTGTAAATCTGCTGGCAATGCCTTCGGTGGTTCGAATCCACCTTCCCCCACCAAAACAACCTGAACGATTTGTTCAGGTTGTTTGTTCTATCTTGGAGTTTTGCGAAGATTGACCTTGAAATAGTGACAATGAATATTGCACTTTCCTGTAAACACCCTATCTCTGAAGTCTGCCTCTGCCCGTGATGCAGTAGCAGCCCTTTGCGCTGTGAACGAGATGACCTTCTTCACATAATTCCTTTAACACGCGCAGGAGCTGACGTTTGCTGACGTTGAATAGTTTGGCAATACCAGAGATGTCGGTTATGGGTTGATTCTGGTCGCGATGCTGAATGTAACACAGAATGCGAGCCTTCAGAGGTCTTGAGGGTGAGTCAATCACCGCGCCCGTGAGCTTGCGGGACAGCGATATGCAGACGTGGCGCAGGAACGCAGGGTCGTTGAGCAGACTGGAGCGATACTGCTCCAGCGGCAGGGCGAGGGTGTGGACATCAGTGAGCGCCTCAACAAAAAAAGGAGTAAACTGTGTGTCGAGAAGCTCAATCTCTCCTAATACGCACACTTGAGTGTAAGAGGTTTGAAGCATTACGGTGGAATCTTCATCCGGCATATCATAGAGCAGCAGCTTCCCGTCGATGACAAATTGCACATAGCTGCTGGGAGCAAAAGGGTTTGTCAGCAATTCGCCGGGAAAATAGTGCCGTAAAAGAAAGACCGGCTCAAATGTGCTGAAATATTCATTTATTTTGCGCATGGCGACATATTTTTCGATAAGCTTTTTATCGTTTATAGTCTCCGTTTGAAACACCCCCAAGCTGAAAACGGCTGTTAAAAGACAAAAAATTAGCCACAAAGACACGAATTTTCGATATTTGTTGATTGTGCACAAATTAAGCTTGCCGTATTGTGCTTTCTGTGGTGACGCATGTCACCACAGAAAGCACAATTATTATATATACTATTCTCATCTAAAAAGCAAGAGATAAATTGAGGTGCAAAAATGGATATCAACAAAATTTGCGGACTCGGTGTGATCGGCTGCGGGACTTTCTGCGATGCCTATCTGCGGAATCTCGGGCCGATATATAAAAACGTTCGCCCGGTGGGCTGCTCTGACCTGAACAGAGATGCAGCGGCTGCTGCGGCGGAGCGCTGGAGCATCCCAAAGGTATATACCACGGAGGAAATGCTGGCGGATCCGGAAGTGGACATAGTACTGATACTTACGACGCCGGCGTCGCACTATAGCCTTACCATGCAGGCGCTGAGGGCAGGCAAGCATGTCTACTGCGAGAAACCGCTTGCAACAAGCCTGGATCAGGCAAACGAGATCGTGGAGTTTGCGCGGGCGCATGGGCTGCTCGTCGGCAGCGCGCCGGATACATTCCTTTCTCCTGAATTTCAGACTGTGCGCAGGCTGATAGACGACGGCGCCATTGGCAGGGTGATCACCGTCACCGCGAACTATGTTGGTCCTGGCGCAGATCTCTGGCATCCCAATGCGGGCTTCCTTTATAAAAAGGGCGGCGGTCCGGCGTTGGATATGGGACCGTATTTTCTTACAACGCTTGCGGCAATGTTAGGACCGATAGACAGCGTCTTCTGCTACGCCAACCGCGGATTCGATGTGCGGAATATTCACGGAACTCCCGTAGATGTGGAGGTAATGACAAATTACTGTGCAGTACTGCGTTTTAAAAGCGGCGTCGTTGCGAACCTCAATCTGAGCTATGATGAGTGGAAGTCGCATCTGCCTGGCATGGAGATATATGGCACTGACGGAGTAGTCGTTGCGCCGGATCCGAACACCATGCTCGGCAGCATAAAGCTGCTGCACGCGGAGGATTTCAAGGCATACGTCGAAGCGAAGGAACAGATCGGCGAAAAGCTGGAGGCAATATACGGTCCGGAATCCAACAAACTTTTCACGGAAATTGAGACCGTTGCGCCGCGCCGCGGGAATGAAAGAGGTGCAGGCGTTGCAGACATGGCAGACGCCATCTGTACGGGGCGCGCCGCGCGCGTGAGCGCGGAGCTCTGCCGGCACATTACCGAGGCAATAAATGCGCTTAATGTGTGTGTGGAGAGCGGACAGCCTTACAAAATGACAACGTGCTTTGATATGCCGGAGCCGCTTTACGGGTGAGCGAAATGAAACTGCTTGAACTGCATCATATAACCAAACGTTACCCGGGCGTGGTGGCTCTTGACAACGTATCCATAAGCTTCAACGAGGGGGAGGTACATGCGCTGGTAGGAGAGAACGGCGCTGGTAAATCCACCTTCATAAAAACCATATCCGGCGCCGTCACTCCCGACGAGGGTGAGATCGTATTCGACGGAGAGACATACGCTCATCTTACGCCGCAGAAGGCGCTGGAGCTTGGCATATCTGTCGTATATCAGGAAATGGTACAATTCGAGGCAATGTCGGTGGCGGACAATCTCTTCATGACGGACGGAAGCGACACGGGCTTTTTCGTGGATGAGGCGGAGCGCTGCAAAAGGGCGGAGACGCTTCTTGCACGCTTTCAATGCCATGTGTCGCCACGTGCGAAGATAAGAGAGCTGTCCATGGCAAACCGACAGATTGTGGAAATATGTAAGGCAATGCTGCGCAATGCCAGGGTGCTCATTCTGGATGAGCCGACGGCCTCCATTACCGTGGAGGAGCAGCGCAGACTCTTTGACGTGATACGCGAGCTTAAAGCGCAGGGTGTGACGATGATATATATATCCCACCGCCTTGAAGAGCTTTTTGAAATATGCGACTGTGTCTCCATACTGCGCGACGGTAAGTACGTTGACACGCTTGATATTGGCAATACGGATAAACAGAAGCTCATAAAGCTGATGGTAGGGCGCGAGCTGTCAGAAAAGTATCCGGAAAAAACGGTGCCCGCTTCGGACGAAATTGTTCTTCGTGTAGACGGTCTGAGCGGGAACGGAGTGCGCGGTGTAAGCTTTGAACTGCACAAAAGCGAGATATTGGGCTTTGCGGGGCTTGTCGGCGCGGGGCGGACGGAGCTGATGCATCTTATCTACGGCGCGGCGCGGGTCGAGACCGGCACGATGACGCTCAATGGGGAGCGGCTTATGCTCAAATCTCCGTCGGACGCGCTGAAAGCCGGGCTTGGACTTATCCCCGAGGACAGAAAGCAGCAGGGATGCTTCCTTGAAAAACCGATTTTCTGGAATGTGTCAATTTCAAATATCAGGAGTCTTTGCCGCGGAGGATTTGTGGACAGGAAAAAGGAGATGCGGCAGGCGGAGGACTACGGAAACCGCATGCACATAAAAGCGCCGAGCATGAGGGTGAACGCCGCTTCGCTCTCGGGCGGCAACCAGCAGAAGGTCGTGATCGCAAAGTCTCTTGCAAGCCTGCCGGATATACTGATATTTGACGAGCCGACGCGCGGTATAGATATTGGCGCACGCTACGAAATATATCAGCTTATGATAGAGCTGGCGGCGGCAGGCAAGTCTATCCTTATGGTATCCTCGGATATGGAGGAGCTGCTTGGCATGTCGGAGCGCATAGTGGTGCTGCATGAAGGCGAACAGACAGGCATTATCGAAAAAGCTGATTTTTCTCAGGAGCATGTGCTTGCGCTTGCTTCGGGGCTTAATTGATAGGAGCATACATATGGAAACTAAACAGAAAAGAACCGTCGGACAGATCATATCAAATTTTTCTATGCCGATACTGCTGGGTCTGCTGATCCTCGCGTTCAGCCTCCTGTCGGATAAGTTTTTCACCCCTCTCAATCTCACGAATATTCTGGTGCAGAATGTTCACGTGTGCGTCTGCGCAACGGGCGTGTTTATCATCATGGTGTCGGGCGGCTGCGATCTGTCGATCGGTTATCAGATGTCGGTGTCAGCAGTGCTGGTGGCAAAACTTTTGAGCAGCGGAGCCGTTTCCGTTCCGGTTGCCATAGCGCTTGGTATTATTATATGCGTGTCTCTTGGATCTTTTAACGGCGTTATGTCCATAACGCTCAACAGCCAGCCGATGATCGTCACTCTCGGCACTATGGCTATATTTCAGGGAATATCATTCCTTATATCAGGGTCAAAGACCTTCCATAATCTGCCGAGGAGCTTTATGTATCTCGGACAGGGCAAGCTCTTCGGCGTTATTCCGGTAAACGCGTTGATCGCTTTGGTCGTAATTGTCATCACTGGTATCATAATAGAACGCACGCACATAGGGCGCAAGGTATACGCCGTCGGCGATAACCCTGAGGCGGCAAAGCTCGCCGGGCTGAATGTGGCAAAGATAAAAATACTTGTGTTCACCTGTGCCGGTATCCTTGTGGGCATCTCTGCCATACTGCTTGCAGCGCGCTCCGGCTCCGCTGATTCAAACACCGGCACAGGCATTGAGTTTACAGGCATTATAGCTTGCGTGCTCTCTGGCGTTGCACTTAAGGGAGGCGAGGGTACGCTGTGGAAGGCTATAGTGGCGGTTTTTGTGCTGGGTGTGCTTTCAAACGGCATGCAGCTTATAAACCTCGGCACTTATCCGCAGTATATTGCCAAGGGCATCATCATGCTCGTCTCCCTTTACCTCAGCAACAAAACAGCAAAGCCGGCTTAACACAGTAGTTTCGTAATTTATGGCACAGCCATAGAAATAAAAAAGCAAATGAAAAACGGAGGAAAAAAACATGAAAAAGAGCATTGCCCTTATTCTTGCGCTTGTTATGATCCTTGCGCTGACGGCGTGCGGTCAGTCCGCACCCGCGGCGGAAAAACCCGCAGCAGAGTCCGCCGCCGAAGCCCCTGCAGCTGACGAGAAGCTCTCTGCCGGCTTTGTTACATTCGGTCTCGGGGGAGATTTTTTCCAGGCGCTTGCCGATCAGTTTGTTGCCACGATGAACGAGGCAGGCTGGGATGCCAGCTATGCAGACGGTGAATTCAACCCAACCACGCAGATCGAGGCCATGGAAAATTACATTGCGCAGGGCGTTGACACTATAGTTGTCTGGTCTGTTGCACCGGAAGCAATGACCAGCGTTGTCGAGCAGGCGCAGAATGCCGGTATCGATGTTGTTGCGTTTGTCGCGCCTACTGAAAAGTATGATGCGCTCATGGTCACTGACAATGCGGAGCTCGCAGACAATCTGAACAGACTCGCGGCAAAGTGGATAGACAGCACTTTCGCTGATGCCGAGGATCACTCCGTTCCAGTGGCGGTTTTCACATGCCGCACGGCGGAAACCGGCGTTGTGCAGGGCGATGAGCTGCTGAAGATCGAGGAGTTCTCCACTAAGGCAAAGTTTGCGCAGGAAGTCGAGCTTCAGGACGAGAATACAGACACCGGGCTTGCTGCCGCCGAAAATCTATACACTACCAATCCGGAGATCAAGGTTTTTCTCTCCGCACATAACGGTCTTGCTCTTGGCATCAACAACTACTTCACCGGTCTTTCCTCTCCCGTGACCGACTATTCCGACATGGGCATCTTCTGCATCAACGGTAACGAGACCATCGGCGAGCTGATACAGGGCTCTGTTAATAACGAGACTCCCTTCCGCGGCATGGTGCTCACAGGCTCCGTGCTGGACACAACTATCGAGATGCGCGACGTCATCCTCGGTCTGCGCGACGGCTCGTTTACACGCGGCGATGTGCAGAAGGCCAATACTGTGTTTGTTGATGCCGATACCGTCAATGAATATATGACAACCGGAAGCGTGAAATCTGTCACGGCGGCAGACTTTGAAAAGTAATATGTATCACTATGATAAAAGAGGTCCCAAAAGGGGCGTTGCGCTTTACAGCTATTCCGCGGAGTTCGGCTTTGAAAAAACTCTGGAGGACTGCTTCGAAGAATTGAAAGACATGGGCGCGCACGGCATTGAAATCCTTGCAAACACACATATAGAAAACTATCCCTATCCATGTGATGAGTGGGTGGACAAATGGTTTGCACTATGCGAAAAGTATGAGGTAGAGCCGATTGAATACGGGCATTGGATTGACTGCCGTGTGCTTCAGGATCGTATGCTGACGACAGACGAGGCAGCGGAACGTCTTGAGCAGGATATGCGTCTTGCACACAGGCTGGGGTTCCGCATTATGCGCACAAAGATGTCCGTCATCAACGATGCGCTCGAACCTGTGGAAAACTGGCGCGATATTATTAAGGCCGTGCTTCCCCTGGCGGAAAAGCTGGATTTGAAGCTCTGCCCTGAGATACATATTCCTACAAGCCTCAGCAGCCAGATGGTGCAGGACTATGTGAATTTCATCAAGGAGACCGGAACGGGAAACTTTGGACTGAATATCGACTTCAGCGTTTTCCGTACCGTTTTCAACCCCGGCGAGTTTGTCGATCCCAACTTTGTCCCCAGCATGCCGGAAGATATAATTCCTCTGCTTCCATATGTCTATTGCTGCCATGCAAAATTCTTCAACATGACAGAGAACTTTGAAGAGAACATGGTGCCATATAAGGAGATCCTTGGCATCCTCAAGGAGCACCGGTGGGATGGCTACTTGCTCAGCGAGTATGAGGGAAACAACAAGTATGACCCGGGCTATGAGGTCGGTCAGGTGCTGCGCCGGCATCACATCATGATGAAGAATATTCTGGGCTATTGAGGAGGCAGCATGGAAAAACAGGTCATTCAATCGGTGGGCTTCAGGAATATCGAGGAAAACGGCGAGATAGTTGGCTTCCAGCTTAAGATTCGCCTGCCGTATTACCGCGGCGTATATCTCAGCCAGATCCGACCCGGACATCTTGCCGTTGATGGGGAGAGCTTCGGCGAGGATGAGGTATCATGGCGCGTAAACGGAGAGGATTACAGCTATGACGAGATGCGGCGAGATGCGCGAACTCACTGGCATCCTATGCAGCCAGCGACGCTTATCGTCAAGAAACCGGGCGGATTGAAGCAGGGGCTGCATGAGATCACCTACGGCTTTTGCTGCACGCATTCATACATGCCACCGGCACTCGAGGCTTTGGAAGACCCGGACAAACCGGCAGTAATCTTTTTTGCGGAGTTCGGACAAAATGTTCACAGCCGAAAGCTGCTGATAGTGTGACAGACAGCGGGCTGAAATCTCGGGGGCATGAGCGTGCCTTCAGGGGACAAGACTGTAAATCTGCGGGCAATGCCTTCGTTGGTTCGAATCCACCTTCCCCCACCAAAACAACCTGAACGATTTGTTCAGGTTGTTTTATTTATGATAGATATGATAGCTTATGCAGGATCGCTTGAAAATCAATATTAGTGCCGACTATCTGACTAAACACCGTGCTTTGTCATGGTTTACAATTTGATGCATCTACTGTATAATATAATAAGCGGAGAGTCCGGATTTTACTCCTTCTTTACGTGGTTCAGGTCTAATAATTTACATTATATCTGTACCATAGGATAAGGAAAAGTGGGGAACTCTGATCAAAAAAACAAAAGAGGTAATTACCATGACTTACAAAACTATTGTTATCGATTACGCACCCAAAGCAAAGAAAATGGCGGCAGCCATTGAGGAAACAGCAAATGAGCGCGCTCTGGACGGATGGGAACTTGTGACGCTTTCCGTCACCAACTCCGCCAAGGCGATCCTTGTGTTCCGCGTGCCGGAGGATGCTCAGCAGGATGCAGTCGCTCATGAGGAAATTGCGGAGCAGGCTGAAACCGCCGAAGCCGACGGTGACGCTGAATGAAGCAGGCCATCATCGACATAGGCTCAAACTCCATTCGCCTGACGCTTTATGAGACGCAGGGACAAAACTTCAAGATTCTCTTCAGGGAAAAGATCATGGCGGGGCTTGCCGGCTATGTAGAGGACGGCAAGCTCAGCGCCGAGGGCATAGAGTGCGCCTGCGCGGGATTGCTGACATTCCGCAGCATTTTGCAGACGCTGGCGATTGAAAACATCAGCGTTTTTGCCACCGCCTCGCTGCGCAATATTTCAAATACAGAGCAGGCGCTGTCCGTTATCCGCGCTGCCACCGGCTATTCCGTAGAGGTCATCTCCGGCGATGAAGAGGCGCTTTTGGGGTACGTGGGCGCGATGCAGGAGCTGCATTTGAGCGGGGGCGCGTTTCTGGATATCGGCGGAGCGAGCACGGAGATTGTCATTTTTGAAAATGGCGCGCCATTGGACTTCGCCAGCTTTCCAATTGGTTCCCTCAGCCTGTACCGCCGCTGCGTCAAGAAAATTTTGCCGGGCGACGGTTCTCTCAAGCGCCTGCAGCATGAGATCGAGGATACCATCGATGTGCGCGAATGCGATCTTTCCCCGCGCTCTCTGCTGGTTGGCGTCGGCGGTACGGCACGTGCTGCGCTTAAACTGGCGCAGCATTATTACAAGAGCTCGGAGGACTGCCGCAGCATGACCGGTGAACAGCTGGACGGACTGTGCGCGTTCCTTTGCAGCGGGAAAAAGGATGCCAGCGACCTGGTTCTCCGCCTTGAGGCGGAGCGTATCCATACGCTGGTGCCGGGACTGCTGATTCTCCAGCACGTGTTCCATATGTTCGAGGCGCAGCAGTTGGTCATTAGCAAATACGGCGTTCGGGAAGGTTTTTTATGTCAAAGGATACTGAAATGCAATACCGTTACACCCAAAACCGGGAGCTGAGCTGGCTGCGCTTTAACCAGCGGGTTCTGGAGGAAGCCGCCGATCAGACGGTTCCCGCGCTGGAGAGACTGAAATTTATTTCGATTTTTTCCAGCAATCTTGATGAATTTTTCATGGTGCGCGTCGGCAGTCTTTTCGATATTGCGCATATGACGCCGGATGACATCGACAGCAGGACAGGCTGGACGCCGGCGGAGCAGCTGCACCATGTATACTGCGCTATCCCGGAGCTGCTCGACAAAAAGCAGCATATTTATACTGCCGTCATGGAGGAGCTTGGCCGCAGCGGCGTGCAGGACGTTATGCCGGAAGCGCTGGACGCAGGCGATTTGAAGCAGGTCAACCGTTTTTTCAAAACAGAGCTTCTGCCGATACTTTCCCCAATTGTGATCGGTCCGAATCATCCCGTGCCGCATCTGGTCAACAAGCGGCTGTATGCTGCGGCGCTGCTGGAAAGCAAAAAAGAGCATAAGGCGGTCGGTCTTGTTCCGGTGCCGGAGAGCGCGCCGCCGTTTCTCATCCTTCCTGACAGAAAGCGTTTTGTGCGCACGGAGAATATTCTTCTGCGCTGGCTGCCGACGTTGTTCGACGCATACACGGTAAAGGAGAGCTGTGTCATTGCAGTGACGCGCAATGCCGACATCAGCTTTGACGACGAAAAGTTTGAGGACAACGAGGAGGATTTTCGCCGTCAGATGAAAAAGCTGCTCAAGCAGCGCGACCATCTGGCTGTTGTACGGCTTGAGCTGAGTGCGGCACTCTCGGAAGAATTTCAGAAAATTTTATCTGCGCTTGTCCGCGTGCAGACCCACCAGGTGCTTGCGGATAGATGCCCGCTCAATATGCGCTATGTGTTCCGCCTGGTCGAAGAGCTTCCGAAGGATCTTTCACTGCGGCTGCTGTATCCTAACTACCGTCCGCGCTGGGCGGAGGATCTCAGGCACGACCAGCCGATGATCGCACAGATACAGCAAAAGGATCGGATGCTTTTTTACCCCTACGATTCTGTTGAGCCGTTTCTGCACCTTTTGAACGAGGCTGCTGATAACCCGCAGGTGCTTTCCATCAAAATAACGATATACCGCATGGCATCCTCCTCCAAAATTGCGCAGTCGCTCTGCCGGGCGGCGGAAAACGGCAAAGAGGTTCTTGTCCTCATGGAGCTCCGCGCCCGTTTTGACGAGGAAAACAACCTTGCGTGGTCGAAGATGCTGGAGGAATCCGGCTGCCAGGTCATCTATGGCACGGAGGGCTTCAAATGCCACAGCAAGATATGCCTCATCACGCTACGCAGCCATAATAAAACCGGATATATCACGCAGATCGGTACAGGCAACTACAACGAAAAGACCAACGCCATGTACACGGATCTCAGCCTCATGACCGCCGACCAGACGATCGGCGAGGACGCGGCGGCATTTTTCCGCAATATGCTCGTCAACAAGCTGGATGGGGAATACAGGCAGCTTTGCGTCTCTCCCTTTGGGATCAAGGACATGCTGCTGCAAAAGATCGACCGGCAGATCGCCCTTGGCAAAGAGGGCTATGTCTGCATCAAGGCAAATTCTGTCACCGAGCGTGATGTCATTGACAAGTTGGCGGAAGCCTCCCGCGCGGGCGTGGAGATACAGCTCATAATCCGCGGGATCTGCTGCATCCTGCCGGGAGTGACCGGCGAAACGGAGAATATCCATGTCACCAGCATAGTGGGGCGCTTTCTGGAGCATAGTCGCATTTACAAGTTTGGGCGCGGCGAGGCCGCGGAGTATTATATTTCTTCCGCCGACCTCATGACGCGAAACCTCACACGCCGTGTTGAGATCGCCTGCCCGGTGCATGACGTATATTTGCGCGAGCAGCTCGAATGGATACTGGATTCCCAGCTGCGCGACACGGCAAAGGCGAGTGCGCTCCTGCCGGACGGCTCATACTGCCGCAAGCACAGCGCCGTACCGTTTGATTCACAGAACTATTTCATGCAGCAATCGCCGCATATTCCCACGGAGCAGGGCAATGAACTGCCGGGTCTTGTCCAGCGGCTGAAAAAGCTGGCAGAGGGTTTTCTGCATTAAAAAATTGAAAAGGGTAACGTTTATGAAGCCTCAGAAAAATAATAGAATTATGATCATCAGCATTGCCCTTGGTCTTGCCATCGGCATGGGTCTTGGCATCCTTTTCGGGAGCATGGCAGGGGACACCGTCCGCGGTATGACGATCGGCGCTGCTGCGGGTCTGTGCTGCGGTACGATCGGCGGCGTGATCGGCGGAACGTTCAAAGCAAAAAAGAGCACAATAAGCGATGATGTAAATAATTCCGACACTCTTGCCCTTGGTCTTTCCATCGGTTTGAGTCTTGGCGTTCTCTTCGGCGCTGTGACGGACAATATCGGTCTTGGCATATCGCTCGGTGTTGCTGTTGGCTTGTGCGGCGGGACGGCTGCCGGGGCATCAAAAGGAAAGAAAGAAGAGAACAGCGATGCAGAAAAGAAAAACGACGAAAAATAACAGTGGATTTTCAAAGTATCTTGTGCCGCTCCTGCTCTTTGTACTGTTTGAAGCGGTAGCGGTCACACTGTGGCTTACCAAGGACAACCTTTTTTATCTGCTGAATTTCAGCTATATCGGCGGCTGCCTCGCGCTGGGGACGGCGCTCTTTGCCGCCGGGAAACGCTATGCCAGGCATTTCGTGCAGCTGGCGGTCGGAAGCTATATGCTGCTGTATCTCGGCGTTATTTCCCGCGAGAATATGCAGATCGAGGGCTTCTGGTATTATCTGTTCCTCGGCGTTTTTGAAGCGGCGACCATCCACTACGCAGTTGCGAAGATCTTCGGCCCGCTGCTCTTCGGGCGCGGCTGGTGCGGCTACGCATGCTGGACGGCGATGGTGCTGGACTTTCTGCCCTACAAGCAGCCGCAGAAGCCGCGCAAGGAAAAGCTGGGCGTTCTGCGATATGTGATGTTTGCGTTGTCGCTGGTGCTGGTATCCGGTCTGTTTTTGATGAAGGTCGCAAATCTGGAGCAGATCATGTTCTGGATGTTCCTTGCCGGGAACGCGCTTTACTACGTTGCCGGCATAGCGCTGGCGTTTGCGTTCAAGGATAACCGCGCGTTCTGCAAATATCTGTGCCCCATCACGTTGTTCCTCAAGCCCATGAGCTATTTTTCTCTGCTGCGCGTACACTGTGATGAGGATAAGTGCGTTCACTGCGGCAAGTGCCTTCGGGTATGCCCGATGAATGTTGAGGTAAACAGGGAATCGCGCAAGCGTAAGAACGCAACGGAGTGCATCCTCTGCTATGAGTGCACGAAGGCTTGCCCGACTAAGGCACTGCATTAAGGGGAAACGGAAGAGCAGCCATGACCACACAAAAACCGCAACATTCACCTGCATTTGCCGAGCAGATGCAGGAGATCAATCAGAAACTGAAGGCGCAGAACAGTAAATTGCCGACGACCGCTGCGGTTTTCCTGCTTCTTGCTGGCATTGCTCTGCTTTCGCTTATGGGCAGGAATTTTGATTTTCCGGATAGCCGCACGCGCGTCGGTCTCGGCATACTTCTGGTCGTTCTGTTTGTCATGTGGGAAATCAGAGAGTATCGGAAAGCCAAGCGCTTTGCAGCCGGCTTCTACGGTGAAATGCTGCCGGCTGTGCTGAAAAAGGCGTATGCCGCCTATGCTCCGCGGACGGGTGCCCCAGAACCGGCGTTCTTTGATTCTGCGGAGACCTGGCGTTTCCCGACAACCGTTACCTTCCTCGTGCTGTCCATGGGCGGTTTTTCCTCCCGCGCACAGGGGATCTACTGCATCCAGCGGCAGTATTTCAAGGCGGACGGTCACGGCGATAAGGACAACGACGAGTCCGGACAATACCGTGTTTCACAGAACCTGATC
>ERZ808240.546-NODE-546-length-48647-cov-7.550852_pt1 | contig 48647 bp, 36 predicted proteins | sample MGYA00521084_ERZ808240 | MGnify/ENA primary metagenome ERZ808240 (study PRJEB31516, sample SAMN03275571) | gut metagenome | biome: mammalia-associated habitat; material: feces | host: Papio cynocephalus | place: Kenya | collected 2012-08-06 ...
TTCATCACTCTCCACACTTGGAGCAACCTTCCCTAATCAGCTTGCTTTGCTCCAACCACAACTCTTCATCACTCTCCACACTTGGAGCAACCTTCCCTAATCAGCTTGCTTTGCTCCAAAAAAGGCTGCCACCAAACAGTGACAGCCTTCTTTCATATAACCGGCATGTGCATGCACAACCGCCCATATCCATCACCACGCGTTAACGTGATGACCTACGCACGCATCCGCGTGCTTCTATTCCTATCTAAGAAATTACAATGTAACTTCTACTTTCTCAAGCTTCCAGATCTCCTGTGCATACTCTTCGATTGTACGATCAGAAGAGAACTTACCAGAGCAAGCTGTATTGAGCATAACCATCTTAGCCCAGTTTGACTTGTCCTTGTATGCCTTATTTACACGCTTCTGTGCTTCTGCATAAGAATCGAAATCCTTCAATGTGAAGTATACGTCCTTCATTACAAGAGAATCATATAAATCACGGAACAATTCCTTATCGCCATTTGAGTAAGTACCATCTACCAACTGGTCAAGAACCTTCTTAACCCTTGGATTTGAGCTGTAGATGTCCATTGGATAGTAACCGCCATCCTTCTCGTACTTCATAACTTCTTCAGCAGAAAGTCCGAAGATAAATGCGTTTTCCTTACCAACTTCCTCTACGATCTCTACGTTTGCACCATCCATAGTACCAAGCGTAACAGCACCGTTCAACATGAACTTCATGTTACCTGTACCAGAAGCCTCACGGGAAGCTGTTGAAATCTGCTCAGATACATCTGCTGCTGCGAAGATAATCTCTGCGTTTGATACACGGTAGTTCTCGATGAATACAACCTTGATCTTACCCTTGATGGACTTATCATTATTGATAACGTCTGCTACAGAATTAATCAGCTTGATTGTAAGCTTTGCTGTCTTGTAACCAGCTGCTGCCTTTGCACCGAAGATGAATGTTGTTGGCTCGAAATCCATATCTGGATTTGCCTTCAACTCATTGTACAGATGCATAACATGAAGGATGTTAAGCTGCTGTCTCTTGTACTCATGAAGTCTCTTAACCTGAACATCAAAAATAGAGTTTGGATCTACGTCGATACCATTGTGCTCCTTGATATACTTAGCAAGACGAACCTTGTTCTTGTACTTGATGTCCATGAACTCTTTCTGTGCTTTCTTGTCTGTTGCGTACTTCTTAAGTCCTGCCAATACCGGAAGATCTGTGATCCAGCCGTCGCCGACCTTCTTTGTAGCCCAGTCAGCAAGCAATGGATTCGCATGAAGAAGGAATCTTCTCTGTGTAATACCGTTTGTCTTATTGTTGAACTGCTCTGGACGCATCTCGTAGAAATCACGAAGCTCGCGCTTCTTCAGGATCTCTGTATGAAGCTTTGCAACACCGTTTACGGAGTAAGATCCAACGATAGCAAGGTGTGCCATCTTAACCTGACCATCATAGAGGATAGCCATGCTGCGAACCTTATCCTGGTTGCCCGGATACATATCTTCGATCTTAAGAACGAATCTACGGTTGATCTCATCAACGATCTGATATACTCTAGGAAGAAGCTTCTGGAAGAGGTCGATTGGCCACTTCTCAAGTGCCTCAGCCATGATTGTATGGTTTGTATATGCGCATGTTCTGCATGTGATATCCCAAGCATCATCCCACTCAAGATTCTCCTCATCAACAAGGATTCTCATAAGCTCTGCAACTGTTACAGTTGGATGTGTATCATTCAGCTGAAATGTAACCTTGTTTGGAAGGTCATGAATATCTGCGTTGTTCTCCTTGAACTTCAGGATTGCTCTCTGTACAGAAGCAGATACGAAGAAGTACTGCTGCTTCAGGCGAAGCTCCTTACCTGAATAATGGTTATCGTTTGGATAAAGTACCTCAACGATGTTACGGGCAAGGTTTGCCTGCTCAACTGCGTTCTGATACTCACCCTTATCAAATGAATTAAGATTGAACTCCTGTACTGGCTCTGCATCCCAGATACGAAGTGTATTTACAACATTGTTGCCATATCCAATGATCGGAAGATCATAAGGAATCGCGCGAACCGCCTGATAATCCTTGTGAATGAAGTAGTTCTTTCCCTCTCTGCATTCAGTCACTACATAGCCACCGAACTTAACCTCTACCTCATACTCCGGACGCTTAATCTCAAATGGGTTTCCGTTCTTCAACCAGTTATCCGGCTTCTCGACCTGATAACCATTCACGATTGCCTGCTTGAACATACCATAACGGTAACGGATACCACAGCCATATGCTGGGTAGTTCAATGTAGCAAGGGAATCCAGGAAACATGCAGCCAGTCTTCCAAGACCACCATTACCAAGTGCTGCATCCGGCTCCTGATCCTCGATTACGTTCAGGTCAAACCCAAGCTCTGCCAATGCTTCCTTCACCTGCTCATAGCATGTGAGGTTGATCATATTATTACCAAGTGCACGGCCCATAAGGAACTCCATAGACAGGTAGTAAACAGTCTTTGCATTTTTCTCCTCGTATGCCTTCTGCGTAGCGATCCAGCGATCAATGATATGATCCTTCACTGCGTAGGACACTGCCTGAAATACCTGTTCCTGTGTTGCTTCATCGATCGTCTTACGGAAAAGGTTTTTGACGTTGTTAATGACGTCTTTCTTGAAGCTTTCCTTATCGAAATCAGCCATCTTCTTCATAGAATTTATCCTCCTTGTTTATGTGTATAAACCTATTATTAGATTTATTTACAATTACCCGCTTAATAGTTTATCAAAGATTGTCTAATGATACAATGTTTAATTTGTATTTTGTCTATTATAACAACGAATAGGACAATTTGCCCAATTCCTTAAGCAAATTGTCCTATTATCTACCATGTTATACTTGTTTTTCTATTATATCCTCTAACATACCATCCTTGATATATACAATTCTCTTGCATCGTTGTGCTATTTCTAAATCATGTGTTACCAGAATAATCGTCATCCCTTGTTCGTTTAAATTCTGTAATATATTCATAATATTTTTTGAGTTTTCGGAATCTAAGGCACCAGTTGGCTCGTCTGCAATCAACACTTCCGGATGAGTTGTAAGCGCACGTGCAATTGCTGTTCTTTGTTTTTCTCCTCCTGATAACGTCATCACTCTTTGTTTTTTCTTATTCTGCATTTCTACCTGTTTCAATGCGTAAAAAATCCTCTCTTTTTTTTCTTTTTTTGATAAATCGCTACAACAAAAGTCAAGTGGTACCTCCAAATTTTCCTGAACGGTATATGATTCTATCAAGGAATAATTCTGTGTTATCATTCCTATCCTTTTACCTCTTAACTTATAATTATCATTTTCACCAGGTTTAATCAATATATTCTGAAATTTATACTCTCCGCTTGAAAAAGAATCCACCAGACCAATTATATTTAATAGTGTCGTTTTTCCTGCACCTGATTTTCCCATGATAGCTATCATATCACCTTTAGGAACACTTAGATTGACATTTGTCAGTATTCTCTTCGCCTGTTTTTTTCCAACTTTCACTTCTTTGCTTATTTCTTTTAACTCAATCATAATTGATCCCGCCTAATCAATGCACTCAAACTTTTTTTATTACAAAGCCACACAACCTTCATGTACGCCAAAACACCAGCTATTATTATGAATCCAATATTTATCACGCTTCCAAATAATAAATATCTGCTTGTATGAATTTTTAACTTATACATGTAAACTGTAGCTATTCCAATACTAATGCAATATGCAGATAACATAGTTATCAGTTGTGACATTGTTGCAATAAATCGACCTTGCTTTACAGACATTCCATTTTGAAAAAAGACTATATACTCTGGCATATAGGAATTAACGCAAAGCTCCGTGATATATGTCACAGAAATAAACGCAATCACTCCAAGCATTATAATAATTGGTACGTAAACTTTCACATCTCTCCAGATTACCTTCTTGCTTTCCTTATAAAGCGATGTATAGTTTGTAACATGAGAGATTTCTCCAATCTCATACAATTTCTGCAAATTCTGTTGATAAAGCAGCTCTTTATCCTTCATGTTAATCATCATTGTTCCACTCATGATATAAAAAATATCTGTATCCCTTATATCTTCTTCACGAAACAGCAATAATGGTTTTTGCTCATAAGAATCATTATAGGTCCAAAACAAATCATAAAAATTATTTTCATAAGAATTTGGTGATTTCATAAATACAGAGGTATTTTCCTCTAAAACACCTACTATCTTTAACTTGTAGCTATCTACACCTTCCTCTAACTGCTCTGCCTGCAATTCAAGAATATCTCCGGCGTTCCACCCATATTGATTATGGGATACAACAACAGGAATATATTCCGCTTTTTTTGCTTTTGATAGCCATGTTCCAGACGCAATCTCAGGTGTAAACGCCCGAATTATATCCTCATCATAAGCAAAAGCATTTACATCTTGATTTTCACATGTTGCCCATAAACGATATGTTGATGAAATTTTCTCTACCCCTGATAATAATTCTTTGAGCCTCTCAGACTGTAGTATTGGAGCCCCCTTGTCTGTTACATTTTCGAATTCTACCTGCATACCTGATTCTTTAAAATCCAAAACAAAAGAGGAATAAAATCTATACTTGGAATAAATAACATACACTCCAAAAAACACTAAACAAAAGAGGAATGTCATTTGAAATACCATCACCATATGCAATATACTGTTCTTTTTTAAATTTCTTATTATATATTTCGTTTTCAACATTTTTTCTTTTTTATAGTATAATATCCCTCCACAAGAGATAAACCAAGTAACAAAAAGCAAAGGATTACGACCACATATAGGATATATGTACGTACACAAGCATAATCCCTCAAATATGGATATAATCTTCCCATCCATCCCCTTGTACTACAATGAAACAATGCAATTGCAATAACGATAGAAGGTATCAAAATCCCCCACCAATGCAACACATAAATACGAAAAGCGTCCATTCTGCTTGCGCCACAAAAATTAAAAGCGGCAAATTTTATCTCATTTTCTCGTATATGCACTGCAAATAAAATCAATACACTTATTCCCGAAAAAATCACTAACAATACCTGTAGCCGCATAATTCGTTGATATTGTCGCTGTTCTTCTGCCGCACTAAAATTCATCTCGTTGATAGATGCTGAATGAAAGTGCTGATTCATACATTGTACAACTGAATCATACATGCTTTTTGTTATACGATATGGATATCCAATAATAATATCTTTTACCTTACTCGTATCTGGCAATGCCGTAATAGGGACTATAACAGAAACTGAACTATCTACTACTCCAATTATCTCATAAGGAATTCCATTTATCATGATATTATCCCCGCAAGCCACACCTTGCTTTGCATCTTCCAATCCATATGGCACCACCGCAACCTTTGCGCCATTTATTAATTCTTCATCTGTATATAATCGTCCAGATATCAACCAATTATTTCCAATTAAATTTTCAAAAGCAGTATCAGGATACGCAAAATACTGATTTTCATATCGATATTGAATATTAACCCAATTGCCATTTATCAATACCATACTCGCCATCCCTTGAGAATTGCTGATTAGTTCATCTGGGAGTTCTGAAAAAAAGCCCTTCAAGTCCATAATCGTAACCTCTGAATTCTCCAGATGAATAAACAGACTTTTTTCCTCTTGACTTGCATTTAGTTCTTTGATTGTCTTTAAATAATTATCATAAATCCCACATGAAAATAGAATGGTCGCAAAACATATTACCAAAAACAGCTCTGCGACCACACTTTTAAATAATCGCTGCTTCCACATCAATATATAATTTCTTATTGCATATTTTATTCTAATCATTCTTTCCATTGAGTATCTGTATTATAATATGCAACCCCTGATTGTGTAGCGGATGACTTATATAAAATACCTGTACATTTATAATAGTTAAATTCTGAAAAATCCAATTCTGTACTACATTGAACATTTGGTCCACAAACAACACCGCATGTGTCCCGTGCCAAAAACTCATTTGTATTCCTACTATAGGCCTCCAATTTATTACTTACATATCTTTTAACACTAGTATTATTTTTAACTGTTCCATGTGCCATCATTCTATTATCCTTCGTATACTGATAAATTGATATTTGTGGAGTTCCTGCAGCTTTCACTAAATTTACACTCATATTGATAAATAATCCAAATCCAAGTATAAATGCAACAATAATATTTTTTCTTAAATGCTTCATATCACTCATCATCCCTTTCTTAATCATTTTCTATTTCCCTTGTAGCAATTTTTTTAACCATTCCCAGATATCAAACTCACGCATTTTTGTCCCCCCTCTCTTTTGTTACTCGATATTCATCCAATATCTATCTCAGTGTACAAATCACCTGCAAATAATTCAACAATCAGTCAGTGAAACGGACTTTTTTTCAGTGAAGCGAACTTTTGATTAAAGGGCAATGCAAAATATGATATTTAATCTACACTTATACGGCTCTATCTCATACGATAATTCTCCATGATAACGATTCACAATTCTCTGCATACTGCGAATACCGTACCCATGTCCCTCTCCTTTGCCTGTCTTTCCTGCATGAATCTGAGCATTTTCTTCGGACATCGTATTCTCTATCTGAAACAGCACCAGACTCCCCTTGCAACTTGCCTGCATAGAGATGTCCCCAGTTTTATTGCATTGCAATGCCGCTTCCAATGCATTGGATAACGCATTAGATAATACTGTACACAAATCCATATCTGCAATATGAAGACTTTGCGGCAAAATACCCTGATAAGAGAAATGTATCTTTTCATGTTTTACCGCATCTCCAAGCACACCATAGATCACTGCATCTACGACCTTATTCCGGGAATATATCAGAGGACCTTCTGAGCAATAAACCGTCTGTGTCATCTCATCAAGCATCGCCTCTGCGTCTGCATAGTCCCCATTTTTAATACGCGTACGCAGATATGTGAGAAAATGTTTCAGATCATGTTGCTTTTCCCTGTCTAATTCCTGCTTCTCATATAAATCTATATAGTATTTCTGACTCACTTCCTGTTGCTTTTTATAAGCCTGAATCGCCTGTCTCTGTACATTGTCAGCGGAAAGCAGCTTTGTCAGATACATAAATACATATATTACGCAAATAGAAGATATAAACATTAACAGCAGGATCATAGATTGCACTGTATGTGTGTCTTCATATCCACCTCCTGCCACGAAATAAGTTACCATTGAAATTTGAAGCGTTGCGACTATCACCAACACCAGCATAATCGGATATTGCCGGCTTTCCAGATTAAAATAACTCTCCTTTCGCGTGCAAATCCATGCTGCCAGCACCCAGACCCCTAAGCCCGGCAGACTGCAGAGAATATCAGACAGTTTGTGAGAAAAACCCATAATCTCATCCATATGGAACCCACCGACATAAATAATTACGGTATATATCAGGCTCTCCACTGCTTCCACGAGAAAATATGCCACCACATCTGCTTTCACAGATTGGAGTACTTTTTCATCAAAAATCATCACTAATACAACCAGTCCCGCCAGCAGATTCAAGATCGTTATCTTTTGTTTGGCGAATACAACTTCTATTAATACGACACCCAGAATGATAATACCGGAAAAAATATACTTCCACCGTTTCTTTTCCGGCTTTAATCCAAATATTCCCTTACATATAAGCCATATCTTCAATAATTTTATGATTCTTATCATGTAATACTCGATCACCGCTATCATAAAATCCTCCCATACCTCTTCATATATGTAAAATATACCTCCCGGAATTTTTTAACTCTGCCCTTAGGGATAGTATAAACGTCCCCATTTACCATAGTTATCGTGCGTCCCTCATAACGCTCTATATTCTCCATATTCAAAATCGCATGCCTTGATATCCGGTACATGACCTCCCCCGGAAGCTCTGTCTCCCATGCCTTTAATGTCTTTTTTACTAACCATCCGTCCCCCGGCTTTCCACTGCGCAAAACCCGACTGTAATAATCAGCCGCATTGATTGATATGATATCCCGAACCTGTAGCTCCACTGTTTTCCCTTCGACATCTAACGAAATACATGTATTACACTCTGTGTATACCCGATCCAGTTCCTGTCTCAATCGTTCCTTCCAATTATTTTTGGCAAGAAAGGCTACTACATTTCTTCCAAATGCATCCTGCATCATTTCCATATGGTTAGTCAGAAAGATAACTGATTTCAGATTTCCCTTTTCTATTAATTTGTTCTTAATTTCAATACCACTTAATTCCGGCATATCAATATCAAGAATATATGCATCCGCTTTTAGTTTCCCCTCTTCGATATCCGAAAGCAATGCCATTGGTTCCTCATATGTACAGCATCGTAGTTCCCTATACGGAAGCATATTACAGAACGCTTCCACCTCCTGAAGCATTCCTTTATCATCGTCACACACTACAACTGTCATCACAATTCTCCCTTTTTCTTTTGATTTTAAAAACAGCTATGAGATAGTATATCATCCCATAGCTGTCTAATAGTTCTAGTTCTTCACTTATTATTTACTTACTTCCACGCCGATCGTAACCTTCTCGCCGTTGATGTTCCACTCTTTTGAGTTGTCGCAGGTTGCATCCATCACAAATGCATCGCCAAGTACAACACGCTTGATCTCATCTGCGTTCTTCTCCATAACGTCTGCGATCTTCGCATTGCCAGTTACATAGACCTTGATGCGGTCTGTTACCTGGAAGTCAGAATCCTTACGCATTGTCTGGATCTTGGAGATCACCTCACGCACATAGCCTTCCTCGATCAGCTCCGGTGTCAGGGTTGTGTCGATAACAACTGTTACATAGTTATCTCCCTCTGTCACATAGCCGTCCATCTTCGCTACATCGATCAGCAGATCTTCCTCTGCCAGTGCGATCTCTGTATCATCTGCTGTGAACTTGATCACGCCGTTTGCCTTGAGCTCGCTCATCGCTTTGTTACCATCTACATTTGCAAGGTATTCCTTGATTGCGTTCAGATGCTTGCCATACTTTGGTCCGACTGTACGAAGCTGTGGCTTGAATGAATATGCAGTAAATGCAGACAGGTCTTCCTTGAACTCTACATTCTTCACATTCAGCTCGTCGCGCAGAATATCTACGAAATAATCATCCAGTGTCTTGGCAGCCTTGATGTACATGTTTGCAATCGGCTGGCGGGACTTGATATTCGCAGTATTTCTTGCGGCACGTCCAAATACAACGACCTTCAGTACTTCATCCATGCTTGCTTCAAGCTCCGGATCGATCATAGACTCATTCACCTGCGGGAAGTCACACAGATGGATAGATTCCGGTGCATTCTTGTCTACGCTGCGGACTAAGTTCTGGTAGATATCCTCTGTCAGGAACGGAATCATCGGTGCTGCAGCCTTGCAGAGTGTCACAAGTGCCGTATACAGTGTCATGTACGCGTTGATCTTATCCTGTGGCATATCCTTTGCCCAGTAACGCTCACGGCAACGTCTGACATACCAGTTACTCATATCATCGACAAACTCGGCGAGTGCCTTGGTTGCCTCCGGAATACGGTAATTGCCAAGGTTATCATCTACGGACTTCACCATAGAATTGAGCTTTGACAGCAACCACTTATCCATCACGGAAAGCTTGTCATACTCCAATGTATACTTCGTTGGATCAAACTCATCAATATTTGCATACAGTACATAGAATGCATAAGTGTTCCAGAGTGTACCCATGAACTTTCTCTGACCTTCGACCACTGCATCCTCATGGAAGCGGTTTGGAAGCCAAGGTGCTGAGTTGCTGTAGAAGTACCAGCGGATTGCATCTGCGCCATACTTGTTGAGTGCCTCCATCGGATCAACTGCGTTACCCTTGGACTTACTCATCTTCTGTCCGTCCTTATCCTGTACGTGGCCAAGCACGATAACGTTCTTGTAAGGTGCCTTGTCAAACAGCAATGTTGAGATTGCCATCAGAGAATAGAACCATCCTCTTGTCTGGTCAACTGCCTCACTGATGAAATCAGCCGGGAAGTTTTCCTTGAAGATTTCCTGATTCTCAAACGGATAATGCCACTGTGCAAACGGCATCGCACCGGAATCAAACCAGCAGTCGATAACCTCTGGCACACGCTTCATCTCGCCGCCACAATCCGGACATGTGATCGTTACCGCATCAATGTATGGACGGTGAAGCTCGATATCATCCGGGCAGTTCTTGCTCATCGACTTGAGTTCCTCGATCGAACCGATTGCGTGACGCTTGCCGCAAGAACACTCCCATATATTCAGCGGAGTTCCCCAGTAACGGTTACGGGATAATCCCCAATCCTGAACATTTTCCAGCCATGCGCCGAAACGTCCCTTACCGATACCTTCCGGAATCCAGTTTACAGTGTTATTATTCTTCACCAGTCTGTCCTTCACTGCGGACATCTTGATGAACCATGTATCCCTTGCATAGTAAATAAGCGGTGTATCGCATCTCCAGCAGTGTGGATACTCATGCTCGAACTTCGGAGCGTCGAACAGCAGTCCTGCCTTCTCCAGATCCACCAGTACCGGCTTATCTGCATCCTTTACGAACAGTCCGGCGTAAGGTGTCTCCTTTGTCATATCACCCTTGCCATCGACAAACTGTACGAATGGAAGGTCGTATTTTCTTCCGACATTTGCATCGTCCTCACCAAATGCCGGTGCGATATGAACGATACCGGTACCATCGGACATTGTTACATAAGAATCACAGGTAATGTAAAATCCCTTCTGTGGAAGCTTAGCCACATACTCCTTTGTACACTCGAAGAGTGGCTCGTATTCCTTGCCCTCTAACTCTTTACCCTTGTAAGTCTCGAGGATTTCATATGCAGGTGTTCCCTCTGCAATCTTCTCTTCCTTCACAAGCTTCTCAGCCATACCGCCAAGTACCTTGTCAAGCAGTGCCTTTGCCATATAATAAGTGTAGCCATCCGCAGCCTTTACCTTGCAGTAGTTCTCATCCGGGTTCACACAGAGTGCCACGTTGCTTGGAAGTGTCCAAGGGGTTGTTGTCCATGCAAGGAAATATGCATCCTCACCGATCACCTTGAAACGTACCACTGCAGAACGCTCTTTCACTGTCTTATAGCCCTGTGCAACCTCGTGTGAAGAAAGCGGGGTTCCACAACGTGGACAGTAAGGAACGATCTTAAATCCCTTATACAGAAGTCCGTCATCCCAGATCTTCTTCAAAGCCCACCACTCGGACTCGATAAATGTATTGTGATATGTGACATATGGATGATCCATATCTGCCCAGAATCCTACCTTGTTGGAGAACTCCTCCCACATACCTTTGTATTTCCATACAGACTCTTTACATTTGCGGATAAACGGATCCAGACCATATGCCTCGATCTGCTCCTTGCCATCGATGCCAAGCTCCTTCTCGATCTCCAGTTCAACCGGAAGGCCGTGTGTATCCCATCCAGCCTTACGAATGATCTTATGCCCCTTCATTGTCTGATAACGTGGAATCATATCCTTGATAACACGTGTCAGCACATGTCCGATATGTGGCTTGCCATTTGCAGTTGGAGGGCCGTCATAAAATGTATATGTCGGCAGATCCTTTTTCTCTTCAATACTCTTCTCAAAGATCTTGTTCTCTTTCCAGAACTTGAGTACTTTTTCTTCCCGGCTGGTGAAGTCCAGCTTTGTAGAAACCTTTTTGTACATACTTCTATATTTCCTTTCTTATAATATTCCTTTTCATTCCCGCGAGATGGGATGGAGTTTTATACATCAATACAGCATAAAAACTTGGGCAGATAGGTACATCCACCCAAGTTTTTAGTATAACCTATGTACTGCTGAAATGTCAACAAATGGCTTGCATTCGGCCGTATAACATTGCAAACAGTTCTTACCGATAAAATTCGTCTATATAATTTTCTACATCCTGCTCGCTGCCGCGAAATGGTCCCGGTGTCTCCATCTTGAGTGAGACCAGAGCGGTTGCAAACTGTAACGCCTCCGCAATCCCACATGTCTGCCGCTTCATCAAATATGCAGAAATCACCGTATCTCCTCGTCCGGTTCTACCGGACAGATTTCTGGATCGGATCGGACAGGTATAATATTCCTGCCCATCATAGATCAATATTTCCGTATGATGAGAAATCATAATCTCCCGTGCACCCCATGCAAATAATTGCTTCGCTGCCTGTCTCCGGTCGTCTGTTCCGGTCAGGATCTGTGCCTCAGCCGCATCTGTCTTCAGATAATCCACATACGGCAGATACTCGCGTTTTTCCCTCCAGTCTGCATACTCCATGCTTCCGTCCGGCTGCACATGGCGGAGCAGACACTGTACATCCACGGCTACCTTTCCACGCTCTGCCGCCTGCCGGAACATTGTACCTGAAAAATCGCCATATACAAGTCCTGCAAAATGATACAACCGCGTATGAATATCTGAGATTTCATCAAAGGTAAATGCATCGCATACACCAAGCGAGGTACACGTTCTCCGTTCCTTGTCCGGCGTGTGATATACATTTTGGATCGAGCACGTTTTTTCTGACGGACGCACATAGACATCCGCCTTGCAGCCCTGAAACGCTGCCATTGGATCTGCATCCGCCTTGTTGCATTTCGTAAAAACTGCCACCTGCCGGTTCATGCATGCTGCCGCATATCCGGATGCGATCACCGCACCGCCGAGCTCCCGCTGCTCATTCCCCTCACAGTCGATATTGATATCCCGGGAAACCGGTCCTATGATCAATGTATCGTATATCTTATCTGCAACAACTTTATTTTCCATCTATGACAACTCCTCTCCGTAATGCACCGCCATTGCAGTTCCAAGCTCTATCGTAAGTGTCGTATGCTTCGGGATCTCCATCCCTTTCACCTTCGGACTGTCCGAAAAAAGCATTTGTGCACCACTTCGTATTACCATGTCCGTTACTGTTTCATCCGCACTGTTATACTTTTTATCTGATGAAGCACAGCATACCACCAGTCGCGGTGCAATCCGTCTCAAAAGCATTTCTGTCAATCCGTCACGCTGTCCGTGATGACCGACCTTAAACACGTCTGCCTGCAGTTCGTCCGAATTATATCGTGAAAGTACCTGTGCATCTGCATCACCCGGCAGAAGCACACGCACACCGTCACAGTTAAGCCTTACAATCAGACTGTAACTGTTCATCTTTTTATTTAGAGCAAGCAATGCCTGCTCCGTATCTATATCCCGGAGATCTTGAAGCAGTTCCTTTACCTGCTGTGGCTCCGGTCCAAGGAACCGGCATGAAACACCGGGGACGAGGGTTAAGTTTTCCCCACATGATGCCTGCCGGAGTACCTGCGAATATGTCTCACACAAATGTCTGTATATGTGAATCGCATCCACTAGAAGCTTTGCATCCTCTGTCTGCAGCTTCGATACATCAAGCTGTGCAAGTTCTTTATAAAAATTAACCGGCAATGTCTGCACGAACATCCCTACTTCTACAAGTGCAAGTGCCTGTTGCAGACCTCCGATATGATCCTCATGAATATGTGTCAGCACACACACATCAATCCTGCGTATATTTTCATGTCTCAGATATTCCGCAAGCTCCATACGTCCACTGTCTGTGCGTGTGTATTCCTCCGGAATCCCGCTGCCGCCATCTATAATTGCCGTATGTTCTCCCTGTCGAAGCAGGATTGCCTCACCGTATCCAACATTCAAAAAAATAAGCTCTGCCATGTTTCGCCTCACCTGATAAAATCACTTCATTGACTTCCGGATATATACGATAGAAAGCAGCATAACCAACACAGTCATAACGATCGTTCCGGCGCTGCCGAGTCCAAACTTCAAACTCTTGATACCATACGAGTACAGATACTGCGTGATCGTAGTCGTGCTGTTTGCCGGACCGCCTCCCGTAAGCAGATTGACCTTCTCGAACAAACGGAAGCCATCAATCGTCCGAAGCAGGGCACATAGCAGGAGTCCGTTTTTAATATTCGGAATCGTGATCCGTGTCAGCTGCTTCCAGGCACCGGCTCCATCCATCCGCGCCGCCTCGTACTGCGATTCCGAGATTCCCTGCAGACTTGCATAGAGAAGCAGAAATACAAATGGCGTATTCTGCCATACGTCGATTGCGACAAGCATCGAAAAAGCAGTATGTATATCGGAAAACCAGTTATATACCGGCAGATGCAGTGCCGTCAGCCATGTATTTACGATACCGTAATTATTGGAGAGCATCATACGAAATGCCAGCGCCACTGTAACGGTCGGAAGCAGATATGGAAGCAATAACAATGTCCTCATCACCTTCTGCCCAAATTTCAGGCTTTTCACAAATACGGCAAGCAGCAATCCAAACACCATTTCCAACAGAGTTGATATGAGTGTGAATTTTACTGTATTCCAGATTGCCTTTTGAAAATATCCATTTTTTAACAGACTTTTATAATTCTCCCAACCGACAAAATGTACCTCTTTTTTGAGCAGAGAGAAATCTGTAAAGCCATAATATGCAGTGAACACCATCGGATAGATCGTTGTCACTGCTAAAAAGATTACAGCGGGGATTAACATCCCCACTGCAAATGTTTTTCTTGCGAACTGTTTGTTCATGATCTGTTACTCCATCAATGCATCCAGCTGTGACTGTGCATCTGCAAGTCCTTCGTCTACCGTCTTTACTCCATTTAAGATGTTATCCATCTCAGCTCCGAGGATTGTATAGAAGTCTGTCCACTGCTCAATCAAAGGACGATATTTTCCACTTTCCAGTGCCTGGCATACGACTTCGTAATGTGGATATTTTGCAAGTACATCCTTATTCTGAAGGCTGGAGTAGCGACATGGAACGCCTCCGTTATCCACGGTACTAAGCTGTACATCCTTGTCCATCAGATACTCCAGAAGCTCAAGTGTAAGCTCTTTATGCGTGCTGTTTGCGGTAACACCAAGTGTCCAAATACCATATACATTAGCATTATTTGCCTCACTGTCTGCGGTCTGCTTTCCGCTTAGTGCCATATATGCACCGGTTGAATCATCCGTTGGATTATACCAGCCAGGCCAGCCGATAGCTGCGGTTCCGGAACCGTTGTCGATGGATGCGATCAGGTCATCCTTTACCTCTGCGTCACCAGTTGCAACTAACTGCATGTAATAATCCAAAGCAGTACGGAACTCCTCTGTATCAACCGTCGGCTTGTTGTTATCATCGATTACCCATCCACCGCAGGAAAGCAGGATTGGAAGAAAATCAACAACAATATTGTTTGCGCTGTCTCCACGATAGATAAAACCCTTCTTACCATTTTCCTGTGCCTTCTTGCTGACTGCGAGCAGGTCATCGAGTGACTGCATATCCTCTGCCTTATATCCGGCATCTTCTACATTCTGCTTGTTGTAAAGCAGGACAGTTACATTTCCGTAATATGGTGCAAGATAGATATCATCATTGTAATAGCTGACTGCTGTCGTTGCCGGAATAATATCATCATCAAAGCTATAACCCATCTCTGACAGGTTTGCAAGCACACCGCCGGATGTAAACTCTGCCATCCATGAGCCGTCTACCATACAAAGGTCATATGCACCATCGCTATTTAAAGAATCCAACGCAATTTTGGAATGAAGATCATCCTCTTCCAGTTCAAGCACCTCACACTTTACGTTATGGCTCTGCTCAAAATCCGGCAGGCACTGCTTGATGACGTCACTGTATGTACCGGAACGAAGTACCAGTGTCAAAGTCTCTCCATTTCCATCTGTAACTGTCTGTGCATCTGCGGCTGTTGCCTCGGTTGTATCCGCTGCCGCCTCTGTCGTCGTTGCAGCTTCTGTTGTTGTCGTCTCCTCGGATGTCTGGCTACTGCCACAACCTGCCAGCACAGATCCCATCATTGCAAAGGACAATGCCAATGCTAAAAATCGCTTTTTCATTTCGTTTCTTTCCTCCGTTTCTTCGTATAAGAAATATATATTGTTACTCTTTGACAGCACCGCTTGATAAACCGGTTATCAGGTAGTTCTGTGCAAAGATGACAAACAGGGTTACAGGTATCACCGAGATGACTCCACCAGCTGCCACCAGTCCGAAATTTGTGAGAGAATCATCGGAATTCAATGTGGCAAGTGTTAATGGAACAGTATAATTCTGCGGTGACTGAACAAATATGACGCTGTATGTATATTCGTTCCATGCATACATAAATGACAACATGGAAACTGCTGCGATGCCCGGAAGTACAAGCGGCAAAACAATCTTCGTAAACATCTGCCATTCGTTTGTGCCATCCATCATGGCACTCTCCTCTATTTCCTCCGGTAGATCTTCAAAAAAACTGACCATGAACCAGATGATAAGCGGAATATTGATCAGGATACATGCAAGTACAGCAGGGATCCTTGTATTTAAAATTCCAAACCGGTTGAACATAATATACAAAGGAATCGTAAATGCAACCGGTGGCAGAATCCGCACAATCAATACCCACAGGGTAAGCGGCTTTTTCATTTTTAGCCGATACCGGTTTCTTGAGATGATATAAGAAGCACACAAGCCTACGGCAAGTGATATCACCATGGATATCAGTGTTGTAAAAAGGCTGTTTTTTATTGCCCTTAAAAAACTGCCATCCTGAAACAATGCCTTAAACTGCTCGCTTGTCAGTGTCTGCGGAATCAGCGAGATTTTTCCCGTCATCTCCGACATGGGCCGTATCGCCATGGCAATCAGCCAGTAAAGCGGAAACACTGCAATCAGCACCAGACATATGCAAATGATAATCTTGACCGTTCTTATTGAATATCGTTTTATTTTTTCTGCCTTCATATCGACTTTTTCCTCCATCAGATCTTCCCAACGCATACATCATAATGGACATGTGTAAAATAAAAAATCATTATTCTGTTAATTTTAGGTAAATAAACATTTACCCGACTGAAGATCCAATTTATATTCGAAAAAGCTATTCAAAAAATCATTATATTTTGGTATAATCAAAAATAGTTATGGAGTCATACCGCTGACACGGAAGGAGTTTTATATGATTAATTTTAAAGTCGGAATTATGGGTGCCGGGAAAATCGCCGGCGTGATTGCAGATACACTCAGAGATTTGGATGCGTTCGAAGCATACGCAATCGCTTCCCGCGACATCAGCAAAGCAGAAGCATTCGCCAAAGAACACGGCGTCACCAAATTTTATGGCTCTTATGAGGAACTGGTGGCTGATCCGGATGTCGAGCTCATCTACATTGCGACCCCGCATTCCCATCATGCAGAGCACGCAAAGCTTTGTCTGAATGCCGGAAAACCAGTGCTTGTTGAGAAAGCATTTTCTTATAACGCAGCTACAGCCGAAGAGGTTCTGAACCTTGCAAAAGAGAAGAACCTGTTCTGTGGCGAGGCAATGTGGATCCGTTTCATGCCGATGTACCGCCTGATGGCAGAATACATCCAGAAGGGTGCGATCGGCCGCGTGAACAACATTACCTGTTCCCTCGGTTATTCCCTTTTAAGAAAAGAACGCCTGACAAAGCCGGAGCTTGCCGGTGGCGCGCTGCTTGACCTCGGTGTATACCCATTGAACCTTGTTTCCATGCTTTATGGTTCAGAAGCCCCAATGATTGCTTCTACCTGTGCAAAGCTGGATACCGGCGTTGATGCACAGGAAGTGCTGCAGATCACTTACAAGGGCGGCAGATGTGCAAATGCATTCGTGACGTTGATGTACCAGCCGGATAACAACGCCAAAATCTATGGTGACCGTGGCTATATCGAGATTGACAACATCAACTGCCCGGAAACATTCCGTATTTACAATGCAGATCACAAGCTCGTGCTTGAGACAAAGAAGCCGGACAAACAGACAACCGGTTATGAATTTGAGTTTATCGCAGCCAGAGACGCGATCATCGTTGGCCAGATCGAATGCCCGGAGATGCCTCATTCCGAAACACTTCGTATCATGCAGATCTGCGATTCTTTAAGAAAGACCTGGCAGATCAAATACCCAATGGAATAATGATCCACTCAGGACTTTACACAAACACCGGACAAGGAGATGTTTTCCCATGTCCGGTATTTTTATTTCTGTCATTCATTCTGACAAAATCTGCGCTTCTGCTTGCGCATCCACATTTCCTGCACAGTCGGAAACTGTTCATGCAGGGACCGCACGTAGGTGGAACCGATTGCAATCTGTTCGGAGTTCCGCATCGTGATGATCCGATTCGTATAGTCGATTGCCTGCACATAATTCGCATTGATGATCCCGCTTCGCGAGCACTGCAGAAAATACCATACATCCGCAACCTCCAGAAGCTGCTGCAGAGTAATGTAGCGCACAGGATATCTCCCTCCGCTGTGCAGGCACACCTCCATCGTGCGGTTGATTGCCTGTATGTGACTAACCTGTGCACATTGGATGGGATAGAGTACATTCTGATTTTGGATGTACAGCATTCGCGCTTCCAGCTTGTCCCGCCGCGCGGACGAGTGTATACCTGCCCTTGGATACCCGCCCTCCTGCAATGCCTGTCCAAGTGTCGCACACAACCGCTCTTCGATCGCAAGTGTGTCAATAACTTCAAAGCAGCGAAGCTCCTGATCACAATAACTGCTTGGATCTTCCACATCGGAGATCAATATCATCGGCGTCTTTCGATAACGCTTTAATCTGCGCACCGACTCCATAAACCGGTATGCGTCCGCCATGTTCTGATGAAACCGTTCCTCCGTCGGTCCACACACAATAACATCAACCTGATGCTCGACGATTATCTTGTAGGCAGTTATATAATTTCTGACAATCTTTACGGAATATTCCAGTGATAGCTGGTCTGCGATCATACGACTTCTGTCCCATATCTGTTCATTCCCCATGACAAACAGGACAATTTTTCTCTCCCTCAATCTAGTTTCCCCTCATAAAATAAAAGCAGAAAAACCTCCTTCTGTCTTTCTGCTTTTTCCTCTTCTAGTTACAATATTTTTCTATCAGTGTAAGCGCTTCGTCCATCTTCTCAACCGGAATCTGTCCCGGTGCAGACGCCTCTGCAAAGCTTGCAAATGTAATCGTGCTTCCAAATACCTGTCCGCTGATCCGGCTGATTGCCCCCATCTTCCCCATAGACATTGTGACAATCGGCACTTCTGCATATGCCTCCTGCATCATTGCAGTTGCTGCAAGCAGATTGACCACATGCATTTTATTCTTCGGCATTACCGCGATCTTTGCAACATCTGCCCCCAGATCCTGCATACTGCGCAGCCGGTTCACAATCGTCGATGCATCCGGCGTAGTCTGGAAATCATGATTCGACATGATAATCTTTACCCCTTTTTCCTTTGCAAGCCCAATCAGGTTCTTCGCCTGCTCCGCTCCTGAAAACAGTTCGACATCCACCATATCTGCAACTGCCTGTCCGATCACATGTTGGTTGATCTCATAGATCGTCGGCGCGGTAAAAGCAAGCTTCTCGCCACCCTCCGCCTCACTCCGGATCGTAAACAGCAGCACCTTCTCAGGCAGAAGCTCTGCTACCTTCGCAAGCAAGCTATCCAATTGTTCATAGTCCGGCAAAATATCCAGATAATCGCCACGAAGCTCCACCATATCAATGGCAGAGCTTCTCTTTGACTGTCTTATCTGATCCGCCTGCGCTATGATCTCCTCCGCCGTCCGTCCGACCAGCGGCACACAGATCTTCGGCCGGTCAAAGCCGATGATACAATGTTTGATCTTACAATAACGAATCATATAATTTTCCTCTATTTTTACTGTATCTTCTCATAGTACTTGGATTCCAGTGCCTGCAGCAGCTGCTCCACAGTATAGTCATCATTATCCAGATAAATATCTGCCTGCATATTCAGGAACACACCCGGTTCTACTTCGATCACGGCTGTGACATTCATACATTTCATCTGAAATGCATCGTAAGTCTGTACGTTATAAAGCACATCCTTGTCTTCTACCTTCGCTGTCTGATTTAACTGTGTATCCAGAATTTCGTAGCTGCTGATATTGGACATATCATAATAGACAGAATCCAATGCGTCGGATGCAGATTCTGCTGTATTTAACCCATACTGCATTGTAGATACCTGTTCTGTCTCAAACATAACGTTATACCCATTCGCATACCCGAAACTAAATCCGTCGATACATCCCTTGATCTTGTATTTTGCACTTCCATCAGAGGTCATAACCGATGCGTCATCAAGGGTGATTTCATCTGTATTATCGTCGCTGAAATCTGCATCGCTATAAGTAGCTGTGTCTTCGTCAATATCCTCTTCCACCTGATCAAGCAGATCGGAATTTGTTCCAAACAGACTGTTCAATGCGTCCATCAGATTTACAAATGCTGTGTTATCAGATAATCGCTCTACCCATGCATCCATCAGCTGCTGGCTTTCTTCACCCAATGTCTGCAGATCGTCTTCTGTCATGGTTGCAAGATCATATACCTTTTTGCCTGCATCCATCTGCTGTACAGAAATCTTCGATGTATCGATCGTTGTATCAATACTTCCATTGCAGAGTGTCTGGTTGGCTGACTTCAGTTCGAACGAATCGATTGCCACGGTATAGCCGACACCCTTGTTGATGTCTTTGTAAGCGCCCTTGTAATTAAATACATAAGTATCTGCGCCTACGATATTGGCATTGATGGTATTTTCAAATGTATTGTCTGTCTTGTTAAATGTCTTCTCCCAGTCAACAGACAGGTACGAAGAAGCGGAAATCTTTACCGTTGTCGTAACTGTATCACCGGACTCTACAACATCCTTTGTGAAATCCAATCCAATTTCTTTGTCACCGGCAAATGCCTTTACATTTCCATATGTATTTCCGCTGATATCATGTGCCTCGAACTTCACACCAACGGAAGTGCCTGACACATCAAAGCTTAAGTTTCCTGACAGATCATCCTTACCGGCATCCAGCCAGAAATCATAATCAATCTTCACCATATTCAAGATGTTGATCTTATCGCTGCATGTGATCTTAACGGCTCTCTTGCCCTTCACATATACTTTCACGCACAGATCATGCTTAATGACACTTGGCACAGCCGCTTTCAACTGATCCATGTAATACTCATAATCATCTGCACTCATCCCAAGCTGATCAAGTGTATCCTGCGAGCCTGTTACCATTTCTGTCAAACCGTCGATTGCGGATACACATGCATCCTGCAGATCTTCCTTGGCCCATGTCACATAATATTCCTTGGCTGTTACATTCTCGCCATTGACCGTGATCTTGGCACTTCCCTGCTTCTTGAATTCCGCAGCATCCCAGATTGTCTCCAGTGCACTTACATATCCACTTGTGAGACCGGATTCATCAGAACCAGTTGCAAATGCGTTTAAACTGTATCCGGCAAGTGCCGATGCGTCCAGCCCAAGTGACTGTCCGGCTGGTGAATTTGCAAGTGCGCCCATCGGATCATCCGCCGGATATACAAGATAACCGGCAAGCAGCTCTGGTATACCGACTGTCATCGTATCTTCATCGCCAAAAACCTCATACGACAGGAGATCATCGCCACCGATTGTAATCGAGCCATCCGCAGAAAGCTTCTTATTTTTCTGATCCACTGCGTTATTCTGACTCCAGCCGATTGCGTAAGCATTTTCACCTTCACCTGAGTTAAATGTCAGGTTGAGACTGCTGTCTCCACCCTTCTCATTGTAAGCCTTCATCACCTCATCGAATCCGACTACATCATTTCTCTCTCCGCCGGTGCTGTAGGAAGAAAATGTCTCTTCCATCGCGTCTAATACGACTTCCTTATCTGACTTAAAAATCTTTGGAAGGAAAATGACGCCACATACAACCAGTGCAACAATCGCAACGCCAGCACCGATCAATGCGCCCAGCTTGCCCTTTGTCATTGGCTTCTTCGGTTTCTTACCGCCTGTCTGTGGCGGCATCGGCTGCTGTCCATAATATCCCGTCATGTCCGGCTGTCCCGGCTGCTGTCCGTAATATCCAGTCATATCCGGCTGTCCCGGCTGCTGTCCATAGTATCCCGTCATGTCCGGCTGTCCCGGCTGCTGTCCGTAATATCCGGTCATATCCGGCTGTTGCGGATTTGCGTATCCCGTCATGTCTGACTGTGGCGGATTCGTATATCCGGTCGTATCCGGCTGCTGTGGATTCACATTTCCAGTCGTATCCGGGAAACCTCCCGGCTGCTGTGTGTTATTTTCGTCCATTCTATCCCTCCAAATATATGTCTACTCTTAGTAAACCTTTGCTTCTTCCTCGCCATTTAATACACGAAGTGCGCCCTGTGCCAGAGCAAGAAGCTCGTCCTCGCCGCCATATACTGTAACTGGTGCGATAAACTGTACTCTCTTTGTGATCTCCTCGGTTGCATACTTGCCATATGCGATACCGCCTGTCAGGATGATCTGATCAACCTTACCATAAAGAACCGCTGCCTGTGCTCCGATATCCTTTGATACCTGATATAAGAATGCATCGAATACAAGCTGTGCATGCTTGTCACCATTCTTTGCCATAGCCTCGATATCTCTTGCATCGTTGGAACCGCAGTATGCGTTAAATCCTGCCTTACCAACGAGCTGCTTGATCATTTCCTTCTCTGTGTATTTTCCTGAGTAGCACAGACGAACCAGCTCGCCGTTTGGAACACCACCGGCACGTTCTGGTGAGAATGCACCATCGCCATCCAATGCGTTGAATACATCTACAACCTTACCGCCTGTATGAGCACCAACGGAAACACCGCCACCCATATGAACAACGATAAGATTCAAGTCCTCATACTTCTTACCAACTTCCTTTGCATAACGCTTTGCAACTGCCTTCTGGTTCAGTGCATGGAAGATACTTGTTCTAGGAAGCTCCGGGTGTCCGGAAAGTCTTGCAACATCCTGCAACTCATCAACAACAACTGGATCTACAATATAAGCAGGGATTCCAAGCTCGTCTGCGAAATCCTTTGCCAGAATACCTCCGAGGTTTGATGCATGCTCGCCCCGCTTTGCCTCTACCAGATCCTTCACCAGTTCATCTGTAACCGTGTATGTACCACCTGGGATTGGCTTCAGCAGGCCACCACGACCTACAACAACATCCAGTGTCTTGATATCGAAATTGTTCTCAGCTAAAACCTTTGCGATAACGTCCTTACGGAAGTCCTTCTGTGCAACAATGGAATCGAACTGTGCGATCTCCTCTGTGGAGTGACGCAGTGTCTCCTCGAACAACAATGTCTCATCTTCGAATACACCAATCTTTGTCGATGTAGAACCTGGATTGATGATCAATGACTTATAACTCATTTTATTATCCTCCTGCTTATTTATGCTTATAATTTATTTGTTCTTCTTTAAGTTTTCAGCAACGATAGCTGCAAGGGCAATGGAATTTACCTTTGTCTCAAATGTATCGGAACGGGATGTCAGGATAACTGGTGCCTGTGTACCTGTTAAGATACAGCCGTTCTTAACCTTTGCTGTGTGAACCAATGTCTTGTATGTGATGTTTCCTGCATGAATGTCTGGGAACAGTAAGATATCAGCGTCACCAACGATCTTACGGTTTGTTGCTCCCTTATGCTTTGCAGCTTCCGGATCAATTGCAAGATCCATAGAAAGAGGTCCATCGACGATACATCCTGTGATCTTACCCTCTTCATTCATCTTTGTAAGTTCAGCAGCCTCAACTGTAACAGGCATCTTCGGATTTACAACCTCGACGGCTGCAAGCGGAGCTACCTTTGGACACTCGATACCACATGCATGCGCAACCTCAACCGTATTGTTGATGATATCAACCTTCTCCTCCAATGTTGGGTATGGAATAAATGCAACGTCAGTCAGGAAGAACATCTTCTTGAAGCCTTCGATCTCAAACAGACATACATGTGACAGAGCCTTACCGGTTCTAAGGCCAACTTCCTTGTTGAGTACGCTCTTCAGGAATCCCTTTGTATCAATGAGTCCCTTCATGTACATATCTGCCTCGCCATCATGTACGAGCTTGACTGCTGTCAGAGCTGCTTCTGTCGGATCCTTCACATCGATAATCTCAAAGCCCTCTAAGCTCATGTCCATACTTGCAGCGATCTCCTTGATCTTATCTGCATCACCAACCAGAATCGCATCTGCAATATCCTTATCCTTTGCTGCCTTTACCGCTTCAAGGACTGCATCATCCTGTGCAACAGCTACGGCAAGCTTCTTCTTGCTGCATGATTTGATCTGCTCAAGTAATCCTTCAAAATTCTTCATTGTTCTGTTCTCTTCCTTTCCTCTTTCTATCCTCTTGCTATGCTTCTTTATTATTTTTTTCGTCCAAGATTGCTGAAACAGCGCACAGCACAATCGCCACAAATCCCATCGCACGGTCGATATGCTTGCTCATCTGCTTTCTTCGTTTTTCCTTAAGCTTCCGCTCCTTGCGTGACATACGCTTCACGGGTTCTCTGTAAAGCGGTTTCGCAGGCTTTGCTTTCTTCGGTTTTTTCGGAGTCTTCAGTCTCGACATCTGTTTCACCTTCTTTGACGATATTATAATCTTTAGAATTATACCATTCTATGCGGATTTTCGCAACATCTGTTCCGGTGGCTTCGCAAAATATGCTGTCGCAAGCAGGATTGTCATACAAACCCAGCTTACCGGTTCTGTCAAAGCGACTCCAAAATACGCAAGTCTCGGCACCAGAATCGTCGCAGAAAGCACCTTGATTGCCATCTCCACCACGCTCGAGCAGACCGGAATTACCTTCCTTCCCATCCCCTGCAGACTGCACCGCAGGATGAAAAGTGGTCCGAGCACATAGAAAAACACGATACTGATTCTTGAATACATCACCGCCGAATCGACGATGGCTGCATCATCGGTTGACGCAAGCCATGTAAACACCGCCTTGCCAAATGTAAAGCAGATGATCACAAGCACCGTTGTAATCCCCGTTGCCATCACCATGGCATGGCGGATACCCCTCCGGATACGCGACGGTTCCCCGGCTCCCATATTCTGACTGACATACGTTGTCATTGCATTTCCAAGGCAGTAAAGCGATACCGTCAGGATATCAAACACCTTTCTTGCCGCCGTGTGCGCTGCAACGATTGCCGTTCCAAGTCCGTTGATCGCACTCTGTAGCACGATCGTTCCGAAGTTCACGACAAGCGACATGAATCCCATCGCAAGTCCCGTTGTGAGAAGCTCACTGTACTGTCCTTCGACCGGCTTCCACTCATCCTTCTCCGGTATGATATCCCGGAACTTAAGCAGGATATAGCCTAGACAGAGTACTGCCGAAAGTGCCTGCGAAATAATCGTTGCCCACGCGGCACCCTGAATTCCCATATGGAATCCATTCACAAATAACAGATCCAGTCCGATATTTACAAACACGGATATGATCAGACAATACAGTGGTGTCCGGCTATCGCCGACTGCACGCAGTACATTGGCACACATGTTATAAACAGACACGAAAATAATGCCATATAAGATGATGCGTACATATGCAAGTGCCGGACTCATAATATCCTCCGGTGTCGAAAGCAGCCGCAGAATTGCCGGAATCAGAAGCAGAATCAGAACAGTCAACAAAACTGCCCCTGCGATAGTCAGCAGCACCGTACCTGCCACCATGCGGCGCATCCGCTTAAAATCTTTTCCTCCGAAGCTGTTCGCGATTGGGATTGCAAACCCAAGCGTCAACGAATTTAAGAATCCGATCAGTGTATTTGATACAACACTCGTCGCACCAACCGCTGCAAACGCTTCGGTGCCGACAAAGGTGCTCACGATCTTGCTGTCTGCTATATTATATAACTGTTGAAATATGCTGCCAAATATCATTGGTATGGCAAACAGGATGATTACCTTCGCCGGGTAGCCTTTTGTTAAATCTTTCATAACTTTAAAGGAGCTGCCAGAGTATCCTGACAGCTCATATCCTATCTTAATCTTATTCTACGGTTACGGATTTCGCCAGATTTCTCGGCTTATCCACATCCAGTCCCTTTGCCTCTGACGTATAATATGCAACCAACTGCAATACAACCGCTGTTGCAAAGGATGTAAATTCGCTATCCATCTTCGCAAGACGGATATGCTGGTCACAGATGCTTGGATCATTCACGTCCTCATCCATGCTGACAAGTACAACGTACGCACCTCTCGCTTTCACTTCCCGGATATTCGAAATCATTTTCGCATAGACATCCTCCTGGGTTGCCAGTGCGATGACCGGTACATTCTCCGAGATCAAAGCAATCGTTCCATGTTTCAGTTCGCCTGCCGCATATGCTTCTGCATGCACATAAGAAATCTCCTTTAACTTCAGTGCAGCCTCTAAACTCATCGTATAATCGAGACCTCTTCCGATATAGAACGTATCCGTTGCAAACTTGATGTGATCAGCCACACGCTTAATATCATCCGCACTCTTTAATGTCTGCTCTACAATATTCGACGCATTTGTAAGCTTTGTCATAAAACGCTTTGCGTCATGCTCGGTGATGAGTCCCTTCACCAGTCCGATCCGGCATGCGATCAGATACATCGCTGCCACCTGTACGGTGTATGCCTTCGTCGATGCAACGGCAATCTCCGGACCCGCATGTGTGTATAATACATAATCGCTCTCTCTTGCGATCGTGCTTCCCTTTACATTGACGATAGAGAGCACCTTGGAGCCCCGATTTTTCGCAAGCTTCAACGCCTCTAATGTATCAATCGTCTCACCCGACTGGGAAAGTACGATCGTCAATGTATCTCCATCAATAATTGGATCTTTATACCGGAACTCTGACGCGCAATCTACATGCACCGGAATCCGGAGCTTTTTCTCGATCAGATGCTTTCCAACCATACCTGCATGCATCGCTGTACCACAGGCTACAATTGAAATACGCTTACAATTCTTAAATATCTCATCATCAATGCCATCCTCCGTGAAGTCCGGAAGCTCCTGATTGATCCGTGGTGTGATCGTGTTGCGGATCGCATCCGGCTGCTCATAGATCTCCTTGAGCATAAAGAATGGATAACCACCCTTCTGTGCACTTGTGATATCCCAGTTCACAGTCAGCATCTGTGGCGTCACTTTGTTTCCTTTCAGATCCTGAATCTCAACGCCGTCCTTCTTCAGTATCAGAATGTGATACTCCGGCACTACGAAATACTCCTTCGAGAACTCGATCAACGCAGTCAGGTCGGAAGCAATGACCGAACCTCTCTCACAGGACGTTGCCACCATCGGGCTTACATTCCGGATTGCATAGATCGTATCCGGAATATCCTGAAACATAATGCAGAGTGCAAATGTACCGGACAGTACCCTCACGGTCTTCTTGATTGCCTTGACCGGATCACCCTCGTAGAATTTGTTCAGAAGTGCTGCAACAACCTCAGAATCTGTCTCTGATACAAGCTGGTCAGCAAGTCCGTACTCTGTCACGATCTGACGGTAATTCTCGATAATACCATTGTGGATCAGTACAACCTTTCCGACACGGTGTGGGTGTGCATTCACGTCCGTTACCCCACCGTGGGTTGCCCATCTTGTATGGCCAATTCCACAAGTAGCAGGCATTTTCTCTGCCTCGCAGAGTTTCCGTAACTCCTCTACCTTTCCGGTACGTTTGCGCACCTGAATCTGACCGTTCGACAAAAGTGCTAATCCTGCGCTGTCATATCCCCGGTACTCCAGTCGTTCCAAGCCGCCGAGGATAATATCCTTCGCTGGTTCATTCCCCGTAAAACCAATAATTCCACACATAATATCTACCTCTATTCTATTTTTAATTTTCTATGTCTTTCATGCTGATTACAGAACTTTGTTTTGCAGTTACCCACATATTTTTTCTGTATACGCACTCAGCCTGTGCGGAAACGCATCCGCCGAATCTTTCGATCACGTTTCTCCTCGTCATCCTGAGTTTTTCCGTCCACCCAGGACCAGGCGCTAAGGTTCTTACCTTTCGAGTTCTGTGTCCTCCCATCTCACACAGTTGCCTTATTGTATCATACCGATTTTTAAAATGCAAACTAAAAGAAAGGGCAGATGTACCTGAACATCTACCCTTTCTTCTCTGCGCACTTCTTACTTGGAAGCTTCCTTGAGCAGGCTTGCGCGTGCGGCTGCCGGCTCCTTTACCTGATGGCTGTGCCATGCAGATGCGCTATTTACAGTCTTCTTTGCAGTGTTATAACCAATCTTTGCTACGAGCTCCTCAATCTTCTTCATACTTTGTACCTACCTTTCTTTTTCCTATCATTGCTAACACTGCTACAAAGGTTACAGTTCCAATATACACAGTGCCAACAATCACACATGATCTCCAAAGAAATGCCAGCAAAGAGCCAATCCCTAAAACGAGAAATCCGTTTCGTTTGTTCCGCCGTTTCTGCCCTGCGTTCAGCGGCTTATTTGCATGTGCAACCGGACCGAGTATTGCAAATACACAAAAATCTGCGGCAAGCACAAGCCAAAGCGCAACTGGTACTTTTTGGCATGCTTCCATGTACTTTGAAAGTATCATGACCGCACCCCAGCCACCATAGCTGACGAGCATACAGACCAGCGACGTCTCTGCATGATACCCACCGAAAGCACTGCGAATCAGGTAAAATGTTCCCAAAAACAATGCAGTCTGTAACAGGTTCTTCGTGACTATTCCAAGCAGAATAAACCCGATCACCTGACACATCTGTTCAAGAAACACTGCGTATCCATATACATAGATATCGTAGTCCTCTTTCTGGATCACATCTCTTCGCAGCAGATAATCTGTGATTGCATATGCAAGACGTTCCATGGACTTCCTCCTCACTTCATTTCCTGCTACTACAATACCTGATTTTCCACATTTTACAACCCGTCTGGCAAAGTTGGTCGTTTTCTGAGCATACTTTTTACTTTTTCGACGTTATACGACTATATTCGAGACGAAAAATCCATTTCGTTCTTCCTCATAAAAAGAGCCTTCCATATCCCGGATCAGCTTCTTTACACTCTTTCTTCCAAGTCCATGCAGACTCGCATCCGCCTTCCGCGTGCGAAGCTCCGGATTGCTCTCCATAACCGACTGGCTGATCCGGTTCCGGACAGTTACCAACAGTAAGCCCGCACTCTCATAGATCTGCAGCTCGATCAGTTTATCCTCCTCCAGCTCCTCTGCTTCAATCGCATTTTCCAACAGATTCAGCAGTGCAATCGCAAACTCCATCTGTCCTTCCGGCAAATGTGCACTGATCTCTGTCCGAAATGTGATCTGTTTCTGCCGGCAGATTCCATCACAATGATTGAGCACGGCGTCTAAGATCTCATCGCCAGTCATATAGACACCCTCTGACTGGAGCTTCGTGTTTAAGACGTCCTCCACATATTTCTGTGCTTCTTCCACATTTCCATTCGCCAGCATTTCCTGAAAGAGCGTAAAATAATGGCGCAGGTCATGCCGGAGCATCCGGTTCTTCTCCTGCAGACGCATCATGCGCTCCATTCCCTCTTTCTGTTCTTCCTGTGACATACGAAGAAGCTGATTTTCCATCAGCAGCTTCTGGCTTTTATTTAATTGATAGGTTGCCACGTAAACAAATACATTGATTGCCAGAATTCCGACCATCGCGATGCCGATCGCAATCTTTCCCTTTTTGTCAAGATACGGATAATCCAGCATAATGTCTAAAATAATACCGATCAAAATACTAATCAAGAACACGACAGCATTCATGACCGGCATCGCAGATTTCATCTTCGTTTTCTTCAGGATCACCATAACTAACAGCGTAAACAGGATCAGATTCAGCTTTGAACCCATGATGTAATGCAACCGCTGTATCGCATCCATCTCCCATTCCATACCGTTCGTTCCACGCACGACATACACGTAAACAGATGCAAAAATCAGTCCACATGCCATAAGCAGAATGTTCCAGATAGCGACATAGATGATCTTCTCTGAGACTTTTCCATTCGTGCATACAAAGCCAAAGAATATAGTAAGTAAAATATAGACAATATTATTCTCCGGACTATCCGGAAATACTTTCTGCAGCATAACGTTTGCCACAGGGACGATCAACGCCAGAACGACAAACAACCAGTTCGGCATGCTCTTCTTTTTCCCAAGTATCATCGTGAGAAACACGATACCTAATATAGCATCCAATGTATTTGCAAATATTTCAACGAGATTCTCCATACCTGATCCTCTCCAGTAACATCTTATAATTCTTCATCGTCTCTTCCTTATAGCTTCCGCTGATCGGCAATACAGTTTCATCTCTCAGAATCAGTTCCTTTTTGCCAATCTGCTTAATGTATCGTATGTTTACCACATATGCGACATGCACGCGTATAAAGCCATATTCCCACAGCTCCTTTACGATCTTTGCCATGCTCCCCTTCGAGATGATCGCATCATTCTCCGTATGATAGATGATCTGATGTTTAGCTGCCTCTATGTACATAATCTCTTCCACCGAAGCATCCATCACTTCATTTTTTGCTTTTTCGATCAGAACGTGTCCATCCGTCATCCTCTGTTTCGACAGATTCATCAATGCCGTATCAATCTTCCACGGTTCCGCTTTCTGAATAAAGCGGAATGGCTTGTATTTGAGCATATCATAAACCATCTCGCACCGGTTCGTAAAAAATATGATCTGGATCGACGGATATTTTTCCGTCAGCGCACTGGCAATCACATCGCCTGATATATGTGGCATATCGATATCCAAAAATGCAACATCCATCTCATGTTTTTCCGCCATTGCCATAATCTCCGCCGAAGATTTTGGATTCCATAGCGTATAAATGCTCACATTGATCTGCTGATCCTTGCTGAATTGCTCCACATGCAGCCGGACCATCTGCAGATCGCGTCTTTCATCATCACATATCAATACATTCATATCGTTTCTCCTGTCTCATCATTCATCCCCCTGTTTTCTAAATGCCCCGGATATGAAGCCCTGCTGCCTGATCTGCGCAAAGCTTCTTCACGATCTCTGCCGTAATGATCTCCCCCGTATTCACGATGTAACTTCCGGGCGGATATACATAAATGGGTGCTTTCGCCCTAGTTCCCGCCAGCTTTTGCAATTTCTCCTGCCCGGCACATTGATCTTTCTCATGATCCCCTTCTTTCGTCAGAGCGACATCACACATCTGCAGTGCCCGATATAACCGGTCAAAATCTTCCTGACTGTCCCGCACCGTCGAGATCAGTACCACATGCTTTCTGCCTGCCATCTCACAGACGACACTGCCCTTGTCCGCAAGCATCGTAAGCAGCTCCGGTCCCGGCACAGATGCAGAATATACAAGCCGTGTCTCATCATATCCATATGCACCTGCTGCACATACAGCTGCTTTCTCTATCATTGTAATCTGCGGAAGCTTCGCACAGTTCTCCCGGAATTTCCGCAGATTGTTTTCATATTCCGTAAAATCATGGTCTGCCATATAGCAGATTGCCGCTTCCATATTCATCATAAAAATATACGACGGCGAAGAACTTAAGAATATCTCCAATGCCTGCTCCACCGGTTTCACCAGTTCTTCTGTACAGACATGGATTACCGCCGTCTGCGTCATCGCCGGAAGTGTCTTGTGCAGACTCTGTACGACGACATCAGCACCCATGCAAATCGCAGAAAGTTTCGGTTTTAAAAATGGCAGATGTGCCCCATGTGCCTCATCCACGATTACCCGGACATGGTGTGCATGTGCCACATGCGCAATCTGCGCAATGTCAGATATAACACCCTCGTATGTCGGCGATGTCACTACAACCGCCGCGATCTCCGGGTGTGCCACACAGAGTGCTTTCACATCTTCCGCATCAATATATCCATCTATAAATTGTGTAAATGCAGCGGTATCTGCTGCCTCCTTCTTCCATGTCGGCTCCACATAGATCGTCTGCCGCTGCAGCATCGCCGCCGCATTGTAAACCGATTTATGACAGTTTTTCGCCATCAGGATCACATCGCCCGGCTTCGTGCATGCCGCAATTGCCGTAAAGATACCTCCCGTCGCACCATTTACTACATAATACGTGCCACAGGTTTGATAGATCTCCTTCTGCATGGCAAGCGAATCTCCGATAAATCCCTCCGGCAGATACAGATCATCTGTCCCTGGTACCTCCGTCACATCCCATGCGAGAAATGCGTCCTGAAAATCTCCATAACAGGCTTTCCGCTTATGCCCCGGCATATGCCATACCGCATGCGCATCACTCAGATATTCACTTAGCCCATCCTTGATCCATTGTTTATGCATGCTATTCCAACGTCTCTGACTGTACATCCGCAAGCGTGAGCTTCGTCAGATCTTCCTCTTTAAAATTATTCTCCGCGATCAGGCGGTTTGCCTGATTGTGAATCACGCGATCCAGATAATTGCGCACCGAACGCGCATTACCAAAATTCTCCGGTGGGCACGCAAGTATCTTTGTAAATGTATCCTGCACATACTGCACCGCGTCGTCCGTCAACGTATAATCGAGTGATTTCGCCCGATTGGTCATAATCTCCAGCAGCTCTGCCGCATCATAATTCGGAAATTCGATTGTCCGGTTAAATCGCGAACGAAGTCCCGGATTTGCATCCAAGAAATCCTGCATTTCATCGTGATAACCCGCTGCAATGACGATCAGATCATCCCGGTTATCTTCCATCGCTTTGTTCAGGATGTCGATTGCCTCCTGCCCGAAATCGCCCTGCTGTCCATTTGCAAGGGCATACGCCTCATCAATAAATAAAATGCCGCCCTTAGCTTTCTCAATCACTTCCGTAACCTTCTCACTCGTCTGTCCCATATATCCGGCAACCAACCCGGACCGGTCTACCTCCACCAGATGTCCTTTTGAAAGCACGCCCAGACCATGATAGATCTTCGCAAGGATTCTTGCGACGGTTGTCTTACCGGTTCCGGGATTGCCAAGGAACACCATGTGATTTGTCACCGGCGGTGTCTGCAATCCATTTTCCTGTCGAATCTTGCAGATCTTCAGCAGGTTGATCATGTTGTTGATCTCGGTCTTGACGCTCTGCATACCGGTCAGATCATTTAACTGTTTGAGCAGCGTCTGTATATCGATCTCTGTATTGAACTCTTTCTTGCGTTCCTTCTGGTCTGGCAGTGTCTGTGCGGCTGGCTGCTCCGCCCTGCGGAACGACTGTTCCACGTCTGCCGTATCAGATGTCCGGGCATTCTCCGATTCATCTGTTTTCCCTCGATTATCTCTATCTCTGTCTTCTCTCACCATCGATTCATCATCTGCCGGATGGTCCGGTGTGGAAATCTTCGTCCGCTGTTTCTCCAGCATGTCGGACCAGTACGAATAATCCGGTGTTTCTTCCTGCTTCACCTTGCTTCCCGGCTTAAAGGCAATTGTCGGCTTGTACTCCTGCATGTCGCCGCGCACACGGTCAATCTCCTGTGTGATCAACTCAATATACGAGGAAAGTGCCTGCACTTCTGAGTTTGCTACCTCCTCATTGCATGCAATCAGATCATTTCCAATATAGTTAAAGGTTGTGACATACAACTGCACCAGATCATAATAATCATCGGAGATCTCTCCAGTCTCTCCGCCAATATTCGAGCGGACAAACGAATTTAACGACCGCGGTGCATGATCGCGGATACTCTCCGAACGCAGTCCCCACCGATCCGCATAATCCCGAATCATCTTCTCATCAAACTGAGTTCCGAACAACAGATTGATATATTTGATTTCTTCCTTATTGATCGTTCCATCAGAATATGCCAGATAAATCAGAAAATGCAGCATGTCTGTACGGAAGGTGTGTGTCAGATCCATACGTCCGCCTGTACGTACATAATCTGCACGCCCGATGCTCTGCGCACGCCGCATACACAGATCAAACATCCGCCGGCTATTCTCTTTTACTTTTACCGTGTGAAATCCCCACATATATGTTATCCTGCTTTCCCTCTAAATTTCGCCATACATAATTTTATTATACCTGTCCATGCTTTTCTATGCAAGAAAAAAGAGGCTGCCAGGCAACCTCTTTTCGTAACCACCTTGGATGATATTCCCTTATGTAACACCCTCTCTTTTGTCACATAAGGAAATACCACTGCTACACGTAACAAGACCTTCACATAACTTCGAGCTCTGATGCTCACGTGTATATTACAACATCACACTCCGTATCCCTTCCCCCTGTACGAAGCCATGACGCTGATATGCAAAAATCAAGCAACAACCCAACTTGTTGCTACATATATTAGTGTAGCACTTTTAAATATTTTTTCAACGGCAGAATACACAAATTTTGCATCTACTTTTAGTCATAATGACTAATTTTCCGTCTATTTTCTTTATTTTCGTTTATTTCCATTCAGTTTCAATCACTTTTTTATTGTGAGATTTGTTAATTTCTCATGCATAACATGATAAATTTTTGACAACGGCAGTCCAACCACATTCAAATAATCCCCTTCGATGCCCTGGATATACTTCGCGGCACCGTTCTGGATTCCATAAGCACCTGCCTTGTCCATGCAGTCGCCCGTGGCGACATAGTTGTCGATTTCCTCCTCCGTCATCGGATAAAATGTCACCTTCGTATGACAATGAAAGGTATTTCCCTGTATATCCGCCTGCGTATCTGGATTTGTCCACAGGATACACACACCGGTAAATACATCATGTGTCCGCCCGGACAACCACGAAAGCATCTGCTTCGCTTCATCCTCTGTCTTTGGTTTTCCAAGCACACATCCATCGACAGCAACGACCGTATCGGCACCGATAACCGTGATTTTCTCCACGGAATCTGCTGCCTGATTATCTGTCGTTGATTTTTCCATATTCTTATTGCAGTTTCTCCGGTACACATCTTCTGCTTTCACACGCGCCAGTTTTTCGACCAGCTCCTGTGGTGTCAGATTCTCCAATTCTTCTGGTGGAATCTGTTCCTCTGCCGAAGATACGCACACCTCATATTCATATCCACCCAGTGACAGAATCTCCTGTCTGCGTGGAGACTGTGATGCTAAAATAATTTTCTCCATTGTTTCTCCCCTTAAATAATATGGTATCGCCCCCTCGCTTCGCTCGGCGGCAGATCGCCGGGTGCATCCTAAATATGTGCGTCGCACATATGCACCCTCCTCTAACACGGCGTGCAGCAATTACAGAGCAAATTTAACAGGCACATATCCATGCACCAGTTATCGGAACGCACATCCGGCATTCCATATCCCATGCCCCGCCGCACATACCAGTTGCTGCCACCCTGCATACGCTGCTTCATCTGTTTGTACTCCATGTTGTTCGGTTCCATCGCAATCGCACGGTCGATATGCTCCATCGCTGTTGCCTGATTGCCAGCACCTAAGTTTGCAACCGCACTTAGATAATACCATCTGCCTGTCCGGTCGTCTATATCCTCCAGCGTGCGAAGTGCCTCTGTAAACATCCGGTTCATGATGAAATTCTGCGCCGCAGCAAGATGGGACTCATCCTGACTCATGCCACCGCCTTCATTTCTGGCACGACGGAATGCATCCGAACCGAATCCGCCAAATCCATCAAACCCTCCATAGCTGCTGCCACCATACGAGAAACCTGTGTTTCCGTCCATGATACTCTTATATGCCGCCTGCACTTCCTTGAACTTTTCTTCTGCCTGTGCTGCGTTTGGATTGTTGATATTGGCATCCGGGTGATATTTCCGGCTTAGATTTCGATATGCTTTTTTCACTTCTTCTTCCGAAGCGCCATGTGGAAGCCCTAGAACCTCATAAGGATCTTTCATACTAATTCCTTTCTTTCTCCCATTGTTTACCGTTTTCTGTGTCATTTTGTTTCGTCATAAACCTTACCCAGATTCCAGAATAGATGATATTTCTAAGGATGGCTGTCTCTTCGACAATTGGCAGGCACTCATAGATTTTCGCCATATCGGTGGCGATCATCATCAGTATTTCCTTCACGTAACTGTCAAACCGCTCTTTCGACAGCTCACGGTATAACTCCTTCAATGGATTGAACCGGTTCTTCTCAATATCCTCCTGCACATCATCGTATGCGTCGAGAATATAGATAAATTTGCCAAGCTGGTAACCGAGTCTCCGCAGCTCCTCTGACCAGTCAATCCCACGTGTCGACTTATATGCAAGAATCTCTGCCATGATATCACCAAAGGTTCCGGCAAGCAAATCCAGGTTTGTGACATCTTTTCGCTCACAGGCGGATAATGTCCGCAGAGACTCCCGGATCTTTGCCAGCTTCTCCGGATAGACCTGCCCGATCTTGCGCACACGCTTCCGTATAAAACTGCTGTAACAAAGTCTGGTAAATTTCCGGTCATCCTCCCAGTCATCGAGACATTTGTAATAGGTCAGAATGAGGTTCATATCCGCGATATACTGTATGATCTCATTCTCCAGATATTTTTTCTTTCCAACCGGATGCACCATGCATGTCGCTTCCTTCATCTGCGTATCCGGTTCATACAAAGCGGTCAGAAGAACCGCGGCGAACGTCGAATCATACGTAAGTGACATCTGTCCCATCGCACCATCCGTATTTCGGAGTGCATGACAGACACCACAATAATACATGCGATACCGCTCGTAATCTTTGACTTTCATTTCCGGCTTGTTCACCGTCACATATCCAAACATCGTCCTACCTCCGAATCCTGTTACACTTGCTAACTATTCTTTATAAACCGTGCGCTGCATTTTGGACATCGTATCTCGATCTTTCCTTTTCCGCGTGGAACACGGATCTTCTGCTTACACTTTGGGCAACGGTAGATATGATGCGTCTTGCGCATCGTCATGTGGCTTTTCTCTTTCCGTCCCCACATGCGTAGTTTATACGTCTTATTCAGGAACCATGTATTCTCGTCCCGACGTTTTCCAATATTTCTGGAGAATACACGGAAATATGCAAATATAAAGGTCACAAATGCAATCGTGCTGAGTATATTACTTCTTACAAACACATCTATAAAAACTAAAAAACAAGCCACCCACATCATACACATGGAAAGCTGATCCGTTCCATTTCTACCACGCATAAAATCCATCAATTTCTGCCTCATAAGCATCCTCCATAACTATATCCAATCCTGATATTCATTATTCTTCACCTTCTCGAATTGTCAAGTATTTTAACACGCGGGCAGACTCCGTCAATGGCTTTCACAGAGATTTCACAAATAAAAAAATCCCTGATACATCTTGTATCAAGGATTTTAGAGAGGCGCGAGCCGGATTTGAACCGGCGGTGAAGGTGTTGCAGACCTCTGCCTTACCACTTGGCTATCACGCCACATATCATAAAGGGGGGACCCACGCAGTGGGGAGATTCCTTATGATTAGTAAGCACACAGTGCTTACAATATCTCACAAACTCCCCGAGTAGGGCTCGAACCTACAACAACTCGGTTAACAGCCGAGTGCTCTACCATTGAGCTATCGAGGAAAATATCGTCATTCCGAAGGAACGATGATAGAGCATTTATCAATTTCTATCTAAACGCAAAGTAGATTATATGAAATATTTCCAATCAAGTCAAGACTTATTTTTAATATTTCATCCGCAATCTACAAACGGAGATGGAGGGATTTGAACCCTCGCGCCGCGCGAACGACCTACACCCTTAGCAGGGGCGCCTCTTCAGCCACTTGAGTACATCTCCAATGCCTAAAAAACACATTTTACCAATTGGTGTTATTTAGTTCCGCGTCAACACGCTTAAATAGAATAACAAATATTATGCCAAATGTCAAGGGAAAAAGTTTCTTCTATGTTTTTTTTCATACATTATACATGTTGCCACCCCAAAACAAGATATAACAATTAGAGCAAACCAAAGTGATAAGTTTTCCTGATCTCCTGTTTCCGGACTTAAAGCATTTTCTTTAGAATCTGTTTTTTCATCACCTGACGTTTCTGAAGTTTCTTCATTATCCTGTACATCAGCTGGTTTCGGATTTTCTGTTGTATCAGCTGGTTTCGAATCATCTGGTTTTGTTGTTTCTTTTACCGGAATCACCTTTCCGCTTATCATATAGCCACAAACCTTACAAACCTGATCGCCCGTGTATCCTGTCTCTGTCTCTGTTGCAGCTTTTGCATTTTTAACTTCCATATCATGTGCAGCTTTGTTCGCCTGTGCACCGCAAATACATTCATGCCAGTGACTTTCGGAATCTGATTTCCATTCTGTTCCATAATCATGCACATGCGCAGCATCTACTGTAACCGTAACATTCAGTCTTTCACTGTAGTCCATGCCATCCTTATAAGCAGCAATGCGGTACTTGGTATTCTTCATGATCTTAATTGGTTTGGTATAAATTTTGCGGCTTGCGCTATTTTGGCACGGACAGGTGTCATCCGTCGTATAATAGATTGTCACACCCTCCTCTGCCGTCAGTGTCAGCATCTCTCCCTCACTGACTGTAATATAATTATTTTTCGGAGAATTCTCGTCAAACAGTGTCTCACCAATCTGTGCTGTCGGACGTTTCGGACGATTTTCCTCCATCGACACATGCAGCTTCATTACTTTTTCAAGCGTTGTACCCTTTACCCGGAATGTCATATTCGTATATCCCGGCAAGTTTGTACTGATCTGGAATTTCGTTTTTCCCTCTGCATCAGTGACAGCTTCTGCATTCGCTTTGTTCTCTGCAAAGGATGCAATCTGTGTGCTTCCAATCAGGGCTTCGACCGTCACATTTTCTACATAGTTACCTTCACTATCCTTGACTCGTACTGTAAACGTTGCCTCTTCTCCTGCTTTCGCAGGAATTATATTCTCATAATTCAGAATGATTTCAGCCGGGCGTACAGATACAGTCAAATCTCCACTGCTGTAATCGGCAAGTGTTTTCCCTGCATAATTTTTGACTCCTTTCAGTGTAAAGGACACAATATCATCCTTCCTGAAACCACCATCTTTTGTAATATGCAGAACCTTTGAATAGCCATTTTCTACCATCTGCCATTCTCCGGTCATGCCTTCCGGCAGCACAGGATTTTCTGTTGTATCCATATACTGACTGAATACAACCTCAATATAATCCGTATATGCGTTGGCTGATACAACCTCCGGTGTTTTCTCTGATGTCATTGCAATTTTCAATCCCATCTTCGGTGGTGGAACTCTCATCCACTCGGTCTGTGCATTTTCATACCCATCCTTTTCAAAGCGAACCTGCCACCAGCCCGTTGGCACATCCCATGCAAATACTCCGCTGTCGTCGGTTATCTGCGGATTGATCTGCTCATAATCTTCTGCGTTCCAAACCTGCGCATTTGTTCCGCTGGAATCCTCTGCATAATAAACGGTCGCCTTCACGTCGGAAAGGGTGTTTGATTCTACTGCTTCATAAACAAAACCTGACGGATCCATAATTGGCTGTACCTTATGAGTTTTCTTCATAATTTTTTCCATATCCGTATCATCACATTTCTGTTTACGTTCCCTCGTCAACCTGTCAAGTTCAGCAGAAAGCCTCGTAACCTCTGCAGCGCGCCGGACGCCCGTATAGTTGGATCCAAAATCCCACATCGTACTTAAGGCAGTGGTTGTCACTGTCTTATCCATAGCGCCGGCAATCGTAAAGAGTGATCCAACCACGGAATTGGCACAATAACGATCCTTTTCCAGCCCCATATACAGTCGAAGATCCATTGCCACATAGCGTTCTCTCATAATTGCATTGGAACAGAGAGGTTTATCCTTGTAGCGCTCCTCAAACATTTTCAATTCGTCAATGTATCCCTGCATATCCGCTTCGCGAACCGTATAATCCACATAGGCTTCCGAATCCTGCATTGCGCCCTCGATACCTGTCGCCGCACCTATCAGACTACCGGCGGTAGCCAATCCCGTAGTTGCATTCAATGCAAGCTGGCTGTCCGTTACTCCCGGCAGATGCATCACTTGATCTAATGCATCCAGGGCATTTCCAGAAACGCCGATAAATGCATTCCGGGCTCCCTGATCAAAATTAGCGGCAGCTTCTCCGTTATAATCAATCTCATTTCCGCTAGCGTCAATAAATGTGTAGCCTCCGGTGATACCACTTACGCCGCCCTCACGCGCCAGAGCCATTTTCATACGTCCTGCAGACTGAGTTTCCTCCGACTCTTTCGCATGATCTTTAAATGCGGTAAATGTCCCGTCTGCATTTACGCACACCTCAAAGCCATCCGCCCGAAGTTCTTCTGCCGTGCGGGTATTCTCCTTCATCGTAATGCCCATATCCGCATAGACTTCCTCCCACGACTGGTATTCCGTGATATTCTTCTTCAGCCCCATCATCTCAGAAAAACTTTCCATCGCTTCATCAATTGCTTTCTCTGCATTGTAAAACGCTGCCTGAACCTCCGGCGTTTGTTTTTCGAACCACTCCGGCATCGTCTCTGACACGCGATATTTCGCTCCAAAAATATATTCGGATGCATCGAAATCAGGATTCTCTGTATAGGTCAGACCGTTCGTCTGCGCATATTCCTGCATATACTGATTTCTGATTTCTGTAAGGGATGTTGCGATTTCTTCACTCTCCTGCTTTCTCTGAGCCGTAATCTCCGCCGCCTTTTTCTGGCTCTTTTCTACCGTATCCGCATCATAAGTAAACGTTTGACCCTGATCTACCCAGTCAATCGAAAATTCTTCCGGAAGCTGCGCCTCCGTCACAACCTGCGTTCCATTTGACGGCAATGTAACCTCTCCGGCAAAGGTAAACCGATAGCCCTTTCCTTCCGTGAGTTGTTCTGTTTTTAAAAGCTGCATCGGAACCGTATGTACTGTTCCATCCAGTGTCTTCATATACGTGATTACATTTTCCGGCGCAATGCCGCCTATAAATTCAGCACATATTGTCCAGTCATTATCCGCCTCCTCATTGAATGAATACCAATAAAATGATGGAGGGGTAAAGTATTGCGACGTCGAGTACAGATATCCCCCATTAAAACTTCTGCCCAGACGGTTTGTCTGATAGAAAGACCAAGAGTCTAATGAAGAGATTGTTCTTGCAAAAGTAACCTCTGTGGAAACCTGTCCTCCACCTACCTCAGCTGTTAACAGAAATGTCTGCCCTTGCAGCGTATCTGCCGGGAGATTATAGGTAAAGGTCACATTTCCAAGTCCATTTGTATATCCTGTTCCCACCTGCTTTCCATCCAGCAAAAGTGTAACACTGCTGTATGGTGCTGCATAAACAGTCACCTTATTCCCAGTCAGAGAGTATAAGTCTCCCGCTGCCGGACGGATCTCATAATCGTGGACTGTCAATGTCTTACTCCCGATTGGTGCCGTTATTCCGTCTGCCGCCGCAACTGCCGAAAGACTGTATACGCCCGTCTTTTCACAGGAAAGTCCAAGATATAGCATACCCTCCTGCAGGGTCTTGTTTATCGTAATAGTATTCTCTTTCTCTGATACCGTATAATCTGAATCCTTCAGGCTTTCCGTTTCTGTACAGATATATCTCAGGCTCATATTCTCCGGCAACAAAAGAGAGATTTTTCCACTTTTTCCTTCTGCAAAGCCATAATACACGCTTACATTAAAAGTCTGTTTCTTAATTACATAATTAGCTTTGGATACAATTGAGCATTTTTCTTTGTCTAAAAGTCCGGATACATTATTTTTCAGCAAAGGAACCTTTACTTCTACCTGCTTGGTCTTCCCATCGGAAACCTCTGCCGTCACCTTTGCATAGTCCTTTCCTTCTGTCAATCCCATGCCTTCCAGCACATCCATCGACGTCACTGCAGAAAAGCTATCATTGACATTATAAGCGATAATGGTATACGTTCCTGCTTTTAGTCCTTCTGTCAGGTAAAGTCCATCTGATGCTATTTTACTTTTACCCTCCAGACTTCCGTTCTCATTAAACACAAGAATATAGTTATCCCCTGCAAAGCTGCTGTCTGTTGTAATCTTCAGTTTTCCCCATGCCTTCAATGGAAGTTTGAAAATTCCTTCCTCCCGGCTGGCTGTCACGCTTCCCCCGGCATATCCAATTTCATCCGCATTCACAGTCAGTGTCAGATTGTTTTCCGTAACAGTTTCCTTCAGAACCACATTTGGATACTGAAGAACATAATCTGTACCTTCTTTTAATATCCTCTCATCCGCTTTTAAGCTGATCTCCAGATTTCGAAAACTGCTGACCGCTGCGGTTCCAAAATCCACTTTCATCAAATTATTGACCGGTAGCTTGTCCTTATCGGCAAAAATGATTTCTCCCAGATTCCAATCTTCATCGAGCGACATCTGGATAAAATGCTTATTATAGTAACCATCCAGCATAACTTCCGCCGTCACCTTCGTTCCTGCGTCAGCTTTTACTGAAAACCGATTACCGGTGAACGTAACCGTAAGCTTCTGATTGTTCTGAAATACTTCTACCTCTGCACCGGTAGGAATTGTACCGGACACCGTATACATCTGCTTTGTCTCATCCAGAGCCTCAAAGGTATATCTGTATGCATAAAGTTCTTTCTGCTGTGCCTCGTAAAATTGTTTCAGCATAGACGGATTTCCCTCTGAATCTGTCTGATATGCCCTGATTACCGCCCTTTCCGCAAATGGATCCTCATAATTTACACCATCTATTGTTACCATTTCCGTACTGGCAGATCCGCCTGATGTGCCATAAGGCATCAGCTTAAAATCCCGGTTAGGGAATTCCACGATAATTGCAGTATATGTACTTCCTGTCTCCCCAACCTGTTCCTTAAAACAATATTTAAATGCGCCTCCATATATTTCATTTACCGTTTCCGGTACAACCACCTTTGTTCCTGCCAGGCCCTCACAATACGCAAATGCATGTGCGCCAATAATCTCCACGCCCGGACTCAATGTGAGAGAAGTCATACCTGTATCATAAAATGCATCTTCCCCAATTTTTTTAATAGATGAAGGAATTACAACAGAATCAAACGAGCAGTTGCTAAACGCATCATCCCCAATCTCTATAACAGAGTCAAGATTTAATACCTCGTTCAGTTCCGAAACCGGCAAAGCCGTACACCCATCAAAACCTGTAACCGTTGTAAATTCCGAATTATTTGGCCATTCAATGCTGGTCAATGATTTGCAATTTGAAAATGCGTCGTGGTCTATTGTCGTCAGGCTGTCCGGCAGATGAAGCTGTGTAATTGCTGTTTCGCAAAACGCCTGCCATCCAATGCTTTTCAGATTATTTCCAAAAACAATAGAAGATAAACTTGTACATTCTGCAAATGCATTTTGTTCTACCGTTTCCACTCCATCCGGAAGCGTTATTTCGGTAAGTCCCGTCTCCTGGAACACCCCTTCTCCGATTATCGTAAGGGCTGTATCGGATATATCTGCGCTTTTCAGCGCTGAACACTGGTAAAAGGCACTTTCCCCAAGTGTAGAAAGTGATGTTGGAAACACCACCTTTGTAAGCGCCTGATTTTTGTAGAACGCATATTTTCCAATACTTGTAAGCTTACTGCAGGCAGAAAGATTGACCTCTGTAAGCCCACAATTGGAAAATGCATTTTCTTCTACTGAAACAAGCTCCTTACACGCTGAAAAATCCACCGTTTTCAGATCTTCACAACTATCAAATGCCCATTTTCCAACGCTTTTCAATCCCTTTGGAAATACCACAGAGGTAATTACTGTATAGCTAAATGCGTTTCCTCCAATGTTCAAGGTTTCCTCACATGCTGAAAAATTCACAGATGTAAGGCTGGTGCAGCCAGAAAAAGCCCCATCCCCAATACTTGTCAGACGGGATGGAAATATTACCTGTATCAGTGCTTTATCACCATAAAATGCATAGGCAGCAATATCCAATGTATTTTTTGTACATGCTGAAAAATCCACAGATGCAAGACTGGTACAGCCACTGAATGCACGCTCCCCAATATTTGTCAAATTTGCAGGAAGCACCACGGATGTAAGGGATGTTTTTTTAGAAAAAGCATACTCGTTGATGGTTGTTACCGCCTTATCTTCAATACTACCCGGAATTATCGCTTCCGTAACCGTATCGTCACATCCGGTAATGGCAATCGTATTGTTCTCCAATATCTGATATGTGATCATACCCCCTGTGACTTCGAAAGTGCTGTCATTTGAGGACATCACACACATGCTGCTATCCGTAACATCTGCTTCTTCTGTTTCATTCTCTGTTGTCTCCGCCGCAGCTTCCGTTGTATCATTCTCATCTACAGAAACATTTGTCACAGTTTCGGCTGTATCGTCCTCATCTGCAGGAACATCTGTCACAGCTTCCGTTGTTTTATTTTCATTTTCCGAAACACCCTCCGCTTTTACATTTTCCCCTAATACAAGTGAAAAGATCATACTGATTGCTAACGTTAGTGCCAGTATTCTTGTCTTCATTTTCTTCATATACACTCCCTGCCTTCCTTATTTTTTATCACAATATCATCAATGTCATAATGTTCTTTCATAATTATATATTAAATTCTTTTATGAATTTTCATAATTTCCGACATGGCATTGTCTTTATGGAAATTATAGTCAGACATAGAAAAACCCCCTTTCATTAGACTTGTTTTATCTAAAAAAAGGGGGGTTCACTTCGATATAGTATTTGCTTTTTATCTAATCAAAGAGAAATGAATTTTTCCACTTCGAAGTATAACTATTCATAAGAGAGAAGTGTATTCACACCATCTTCACCTTCCATATAGTGAACCGTGATTACATCACCTTCCTCAATCTTGATCAGGCTTTCATTATCAGCAAAATTCTGTTTGTAGACAGAACGATCTTTCGCTGTGATATACACATATGTCTCATTTTCTACCGTGATGTACCGGATCTGTGTGACTGTAATCTTCTTACTCAACGTATCTTCGCTGACATCCTTTCCACTTGTCGCAATGCTGTTTTCGGCAAGCAGCTCCCGGTAACTTGCAAGTGCTTCCTTCTGTGTCGCACCGGTTGCCACAATGCTGTACTTCTCCACATTGACAAGTGCATACATCTTCACGAGTCCCGCATTATCTTTGAGTACCATGATATAAGTTGGTACATTTGCGATGTTGATCAGAGATGGGAACGATGCCGTATATCCAAGGTTCTGTACTTGTCCTTCCGCAGAGGACATCGCAGAATGTTCTTCTGCACCTGCGATTGCAAAATACTTACTCTCCGCAGTTCTTGAATTCATCAATACGAATCCGATATTAGACTGGTCCCCATTGACAGATGTCACACCTGTGTATACCCACACATCGCCATCCATCACCTTGTAACCATAATCGTCGGTCGTAACCTTACAGCCTTTGTTGCCAATCTTGCTATTTATAAATCCTCCTGACAGCATACCATACCAGTTGTACCTGTTACATAAAAGATCACCATCATACACACGATCTACCCAATTTGGAATATCACCCAGATCCATATATTCACAATCACCGCTGCATGGATCACAAAGCACGATTCCCTTCACATCCTTCGCTCCAAATAAGCCTGCATTTGGTTTTAATACCGGACAGATATAATATGGATTTCCTTCGTTATCCAGCTCAAAATAATATCCGTTGAAATCAGATGTCGGATACGAAAGCTGTACATGCCGCTGCAGATTCTTGCCAAAACATGCAGAAGGAGAATACTGAATCGGCTTTTCAAGCTTCACATAATCTGCTTCATTTTTGACCGGATCAACGAGCACGTATCCCGGAATTCCGGCATCTTTATTATTCAGATATTTGATAAATCCCGCATATTCAAGCGGTGCGACCTTCATCGGCACACCGTTATAATCAATGGTGCTGTATGTCTCGCTCACCTGATACTGGCTGACAACGTCAGACAGGGAACCAATCGCACGATCACCGATGATTCTCGCACTATCCGTATCCATCAGTGCAATGTTATTGATATTTTCACTTTCCGGTACATCCGTTGCAAAATCACCATCCTCAACCTTGATAATTCCTGCATATTTCGATGCACGGAACAATTTGGAAGATGCCAGCCCGCCAATGATCAATCCTACAATCAGCACAAGGATTGCTGTAAATGAAACCATTACCACCTTTGTCGAACCAACGGTTTCTTTGATATTACCTTTTTTGGTAATGCGTGTTCCATTGAAATCAAAGGAACAGAATCCGATTGCCGCAAGCGTAAGTATCACCCATGTCCAGAATCCAGAGGTATGTATATTGATTGCCGGTGTGAGAAAATAATAAAACAATGCTTCCACAACGACCAGCAACACATACAGAAGAATGTTTGATCTGCGGATAGCAAATCCTGTTTTTCCATTTTTCTGCTGTTTCTTCCTGCGCTCTTTTTCCATATCTACATCATATTCGACTTTAACTTTGTTTTTTGCCATATTAATTATGCTCCTTCAGATAGTCTGCAACCGCCGTCTCATACAGATTATGTCCTTCACTGTCGATCACAACGATAACAGGAAGATTCTCGACACGCATCTTACGGATTGCTTCGGTTCCAAGATCATCATAAGCAATCACTTCTGACTCCTTGATGCACTTGGATAGCAGTGCGCCTGCTCCGCCAACGGCTGCCATATACACGGCTTTTTCCTTCACGATTGCATCAATTACTGCCTGACTGCGCTTACCTTTTCCGATCATGCCCTTCAAACCCTTCGACAACAGAAGCGGCGTATATTTATCCATCCGGCTGCTCGTGGTAGGTCCCGCAGAACCGATCACCTGTCCCGGCTTTGCTGGTGTTGGTCCAAGATAATAGATTGTATTTCCTGTGATATCCAATGGCAGAATCTTATCCTCATACAGTTTTGCGCCGGTATAATCAATTTCTGGATGCTTCTCCTGCTCAGCACAGATAGCATCATACATCCGCTTGTGTGCAGCATCTCTGGCACTGTAAATTGTGCCGGTCAGATAAATATAATCTCCCGCATGAAGCTCCTTTAATTCCTCTTCGCTAAATGGTACTGAAATATGTCGTTCCATTCTCTAATCCTCCTTTTTTTGTCACCACGCGTTAGCGTGATGACCTACGCGCGCATCAGCGCGCTTCCTATTTTATTTGTTGTATTTACTTCGTCAGCATATATCCTATTATGTGCATCCATTTTATCGTGGTTTGCTCATCATTGATTTCAAAACTGACATACGTTACAATCAATTTTTCTGTATCACTGATTTGAATTTCGTAGACTTTGTCTTTTTCATCTACGACCTGATTTTCATTTTTACCTTCCAGATCCTCGTAATATGAAATGCAGGAAGTAAGATCTACACCCTCATATACATTATCTCCGGCTGTGATTGGTGTGTTCTCATATTCATGAACAGAACTTTCATCCCGCCAATGTTCCTCTACCCCATAGATTTTTTTATAACCATCAATAGCCAATCCATCCTCTTCCATCGGATCTGCATAGAAATACACTGAGTTCCATTGATCGTCACTGTCCCGGTCATACAGCATGTTATGTAATTCGTCCCGCTCCGCTTCGGTAAGAGAGTTATCCAGATATCGCCTGCCATATGCATTTGTACGCAGATAATCATATGCTTTTGCAGCTTCCTCCATATCCAATATCCGATTCTTAACCAACCGGCTTTTCTGTGACTGATATGACAGATATTGTGCATTTCCAAATGGAAGCAGAAGTCCGACAAATAAAAATCCAACTAAGACTAGAATGAGATTTTCATAGTGCCAGTTTGTTTGTGCCTCTTTCTGATTTTTCTCATATATATTTTCTTTTCCTGCATCGTCTACATCTGCCTGATTTTTATATATCTCTTTCTTTTCTACGCGACTAACATACAGCACATAGGTTTTCTCCCACAGAATATAGATGATCTGCAGCAATATAAACATCCACGCCGCATATCGTTGCTCCGTCAGTCCATATGCTTTGACACGCACCGACATCGAATAAATCTCAAGCAGGATAAACGGTGCATAGATATATTTCGTAATCGAAATAAGTTTCACATAACGTGAAGCTTTCTCCTCCACGAATCCCGATGCCATCATCCAGATTGGCATTCCAATCGCAAAAAGACTCGCACAGATGCCGAATATCTCGTTGCTCGGAACTTCCTGTGTCACAAAGATTTTTGCCACATAGAGATAGATTACGAACATCGCAATCCACACACATGGAAGTAACACATAGGATACAAATTTCTTCGTAAATGCCGCGTTATCTTCGCTTGTGTCCGAGACAGCAAGCAAACAGGTTGGGAAATACGCAAGTGCACTCAGCAATAACTGGATATTCAACTCCACTCTGAACGTATCTATATCCACAAGCAATGCATTTATAATTTCAAGAATCAGAATAACCGCAATATTCAGCACCAAATAGACGCCAACTGCCCGGAGCAATGCGAATATGATTCGTCCGATACAATGTGGCAGATCCAGTTGTTGCTGCCGAAGCAATACATAAATTGCAAGAAGCACCATGCACGCAATGTAAAAATACAAGATACTTTCAAATATCAGATTCGGTATATCTGCTTTCTGTGCTTTAAGAACCTCTGCCAAATTATTAAATACTATCGCAATCACAAACGTTA
>ERZ808240.549-NODE-549-length-48447-cov-10.206770_pt1 | contig 48447 bp, 43 predicted proteins | sample MGYA00521084_ERZ808240 | MGnify/ENA primary metagenome ERZ808240 (study PRJEB31516, sample SAMN03275571) | gut metagenome | biome: mammalia-associated habitat; material: feces | host: Papio cynocephalus | place: Kenya | collected 2012-08-06 ...
CATCCGAGATCGCAAGTATTTTCACGTCTGCTACGCTCCATTCTCTTCATACTTCGGAGGCTCCGCCCCTTACTGCGGCTTCACATTGTCCAGACCATTGATGCTGAGCAGGCTGCGGGTCTTGGCGTCCAGCTCGTCGTAGACGGGCAGTTCGCCCTCCACGCACTCGTCCAGCCAGTCCATCTCCATCAGTTCCTTGGGGGTGTAAAGCCCAGAGACCGCATTGTGAAGGACATGGCCCTGTCCGTAGCTCTCCACAGGAAAGACCTGTATTGCTCCCTCGCAGAGCTGCCGTTCTGCCATCTGCAAAAGCTGCCGGGTGCCGCTGTTCATCTGGATGGGATATGTCACCCGCTCTGCGCTGCTCTTCAGGCCCCACCAGTAGTTGATAGCCCTGCCGCCGGGAGCACTGTCCCATGTACCGGCAAACACCGACCGGACGATCTCGGTAAAGAACACATCCCACCGCCACTCCGGCAGGCCCAGCGGCTGCAATACGCCGTCCGGCAGGCGGCGGCAGAGACCGTAATCCCGATACGTTCCCTCCGGTTCCCGGAAGTCCTGACTGTAGAACACATCAATGTCCTCCCGGTCAGAGAAATCCGCCGGGTGGGCCGGGTCGGGCAGGCAGGCCCACCGCAGCACCACCTTTGCCTCGGGCCGGACGCTCCGCACGCCCTGTGCAAAGGCATTGATGGCCGCGGGCACACCGTACACCGGGTTTGCGGCCACATAGCCCACCCGGTCGGTGCGGGAGCTAATGCCTGCCAGCAGGCCCAGCAGATAGGTCACTTCATAGGTGCGGGGGTAATAGGTGCGCACCAGCGGATGGGGCGCGTTCAGGGAACAGTTGAGAAACCGTGTCTTGGGGTGCTGCGCTGCCACCTTCAGGCAGGCGGTATGCATCCGGGCACTGGTAGTGAACACGATATCTGCATGGTCGTGGGCCACCTCTTCCAGCACCTGTTCCGCATCCACCTCCGGGTTGACATTCTCCCGGCAGCTGACAAAAATTTTGTCCGGAAAAGCTTCCACCAGTGCCGCACGGCCCTTGTCCTGTCCTCGCACCCAGGCACTAGTCTGGGCATTGTGCTCATGGAGGAACACTACCTTCAGTTCGCTGGGACGGGAGCTGAAGATGTTCAGCTTGCTCAGCAGCGGCTCACTGGCGGGTTTTGGTTCCAGCAGCAATTCCACCGCGTGGGGCTCCGCCAGGATCTTCACCTCATCCCACAGTCGGGACAGGTTCTCCCGCACCTTGGCCGGGGTGGACTGGCAGGCGTCTGAATACCGGTACACCGACAGATACACCAGCAGCGCATCCCCCGGGGTCAGTCCCAGAGAGCCGCCGCCCAGTGCATAGAACTGCTGGCTGAACATGGTGTAGAGGGAGGAGAAATTCAACCGGTCATCCTCCGTCCATACTTCACCGGATGCCTTGCAGACCAGCGTCTGCAGTTTTGCATAACCGCCCAGCCGGGAGAAACTGACGTTATTGATGCGGGACAGCTTGTAGAAATCCAGAAACTCATAATAGAGCTTGTTTTCCAGCGTGTCGTTCCGGGCCGGGATGAGCCGGGTGACTGTACCGGGGATCTTGACTGCCTCGTAATATTTGAGCACCGAGACCCGCTTGTTGCCCTCCTGCACATAGAATTTGTTCAGGTACTCATAGGCAATAATAGGGGTGTGTATCCCCTCTTCCAGATGAGCGTCGCAGAGATTCGACCACTTTGCGGCGAACTCGGTGTCATCCTCCAGAAGCGGCATGAAATTGGAGGCGAATGCCGTATGCCGGCCCGCGGTCTTGGTGCCCACGATACTCTCGGCGGGGATGTCCACCAGTCCCAGAGGCTCCTGCGATACGATGTCCACATTTTCCAGAATATCATCCAGCACCGCGAGATACGGTGACTGTCCCCGGGCCACGCTGGCCCGGTAGGCCCGCTGGCCTGCACGCAGAGCGCTGCGGTAATCTTCCATCATAAAATAGAACTCCTTCTGCCTGTCAGCAAATGAAGACGAACTGCATTTTCATCACAGGCCTTCCGGCCTGCTCTGTACAGGGATAGTATAACATGAAAATCAGAATTATGGGAGACTTTCTCGCCGCAAGGTGTTGCTTTCGCGCAAATTTTGGGGTACGATAAAAGAAATCTACATTTTCTGCGAGGTAATCCATGCTTTGTGAAAGTCTGCCCCGGCTGGAGGCCGGGGAATATCCCGGCGGTCTGTGGTACTACGAGCCCCATACATACCAGCCCTACCGCTATGTGCTGGGCCGGGTAGGCCGCCGCCCGCTGGTCTGCATCGGCATCAACCCCAGCACCGCCCAACCCGGCGCTCTGGACCCCACCCTGAAAAGCGTGGAGCGTCTGGCCAACGCCAACGGCTTCGACAGCTGGATCATGTTCAACGTCTATCCCCAGCGGGCAACGAACCCCAACGATATGGATAAAGTCCCGGACCGCGCCCTCTGCGACGAGAATCTCCGCTGGCTGCGTGCTGTGCTGGCCGAGACGGAGCCTACCATGTGGGCCGCCTGGGGCACCCTCATCGAAAAGCGGGATTATCTGCCCGGCCTGATGCGGGAGATGGTAGCCCTGACCCGGGAAAAGGATATCCCCTGGGTGACGTTCGGCCCCCGGAGCAAAAAGGGACACCCCCATCATCCTCTCTATCTGCGGAAAGACTCCACCCCGGAGTCCTTCGATGTGGAAAACTATCTCAACACCTGCTTCTGACTGAGCCTTTGGGAGGGAATATCATGACACCGGAACAATACAAAAAACTGACTGACTGGCTGGAGCTGCATCCCGTCCTCCGGAAGAGCATCATCCTGCTCAACCACTGGCTCCCCCTTGTGCCTTTTGTCTGCTATCCGGTGCTCATCCTGCTCCTCAACTTCAAGTGGTTTGCCCTGCTGCGCGCCGGACGGGGCGGCGGGGCCGTGCGGTTCATGCAGTCCATCGCGCAGGCCATCCTCGTGCCGGGCCTGACCTTCTGGCTGGGCACCGCAGTGCGGGCCAGACTCAACTGTCCCCGTCCCTACGAGCAGCCCGGCTTCGTACCGCTGGTGCCCAAAAGCACCCGGGGCCAGTCCTGTCCCTCCCGCCATGCCCTCAGTGCCGCCGTGCTTGGAATGACCTGGCTCTATTTCTATCCCCCGGTGGGCGTGGTCATGCTCATCATCGCCGCCCTCATCTGTGTGCTGCGGGTGCTGGCCGGTACCCATTCCATCCGTGATGTGATCGCCGGTGCAGCTTTCGGGCTGGCATTCGGCTATGTCGGGATGTGGGTGCTCTGAAACTTTTTCAAAAAAAGTAAAAAAGTTTCAAAATTTCCTTGACAGAATCCGGAGCTTATGGTATTATACTTCTCGCAGCGTGCAACGACTCACGACTGCAAACCATATCGGAACCCATTGGGATAACAACGTGCGCCCGTAGCTCAGGTGGATAGAGCAACTGCCTTCTAAGCAGTGGGCCGGGGGTTCGAGTCCCTTCGGGCGCATTGATGTGGTGCCCATAGCGTAGTCGGTTAACGCGCCAGATTGTGGATCTGGAGACCGTGGGTTCGAGTCCCACTGGGCACCCCACTAAAAAGACCCGCGAGCATATGCTTGCGGGTCTTTTTCTTTGCCCAGTGAAACTCAAACCGGGAGCCTTGACGCTCCCGGTCTGCTGCCCTCCGCCACCGGAGGCCGGGCGGCTCAATCGCAAACTCGTTTGCGATAGCTGGCAGGGAACTGCCGGACTGCCCTGCCGATAAGATGCAGCCCATGCCTCCTGCCCCGGTATTCCCCGGCAGTCCAAAAAACAGCTGTTCAGCTGCAAAAGGATCACTAAGCATAACGCATAAATCGTTTTCCTTTCTCTGTATCTCATCCTATAAAATCATATAAAAATCAGGCCGCAGCCCGGGACATCTCCCTGTCCCATGGCTGCGGTCTTTTTTGCTTTATCGCAGCGTTCACAGTAGTGCCGTACAAAGCGGCATCTTTGCGACGTGCAGTCTGCGGATGCTGTCTATACTTCTAAAATGCGGACTTCTATCTTTCATCGGCCCATCTGCTGAAAGATTTTCTTGATTTCCTCGCTGGAATAGCCCTCTTTCAACAGTTCATTCCGGATGGCGCTGTCGCTCCGCCCCAGACTGCGCAGCCGCGCTGCGCTGTAGGGCACGAGGATCGAATTTCCTGCAGCACCTGCTCCCAGACTGCCGCTTCCCTCCGAGAGTCCTTTGCCGCCGGAGCTGCCCGTGCTTTTCGCCGCCTTGTTGGCTGCGGCCTGCTGCGCACTCTGCTCTGCTTTGGACTGCTTCAGGGCCCACTCGCCCTTGGCGATGTTCAGCTTCTGGGTGGTCACATTGTTGTCGAACTCCTGCTGGCGCATGGCATCCTGATACTGCCGCTCCGCCAGTTCGTTCTTGTACTGCTGCTGGGCCAGACTGTCCTGACGCTGGTTCTCCTGCATCTGCTGACTCCATGCAGTGTCTGCCCGCTCTGCCTCGTAGGCCCGGTCTTTCGCATACATATTGTAACCGGTGTTGGCCAGACTTCCTGCCAGTGTGCCAAGGCCGGTGGTGCCGGTGATAGCCAGCTGCACCGCGTCTCCGATAACGCCCAAAACCGTCATCACATTGTTGAACGCCTGCTGACGCTGGGCAATAGCCTGCTGCTCCTGCGCCGAGTAATAGCCGTGCAGGGTGTCCAGTCTGCTCAGATAGTTCTGGTACTGCCCGTAGTCCTGCTGATAGGCTGCGTTGTAGGCATTGCCTTTCCGGTCGAGCTGGTTGTAGTAATCTGCCAGCTCTGCGCTGTACTGTTCCCGCTCGCTCTGTTCCCGGGTGCCCAGCTGTTCCAGCTGTTTCACCATCTCATCGCCCTCGCTGCTGTAGGTGTCCAGTGCCAGCCGGTAAAGGGACGGCAGCGCATCGTTCAGGGCACCGATCTGCTGCTGGTAAGCCTGCTGTGCCACGCTGGCCGCATAGCTGGAGCCATAACCGCCGGTGAGTGCCGCAGCCTGCGCGGCGGCATCTGCGCTGGCGTTCCGGGCATTCTGGGTGTACTGCTGGGCATACTGGCGGTAAAGCGGGTCATTCGCATAGCTGTATCGGAAACTGTCCCGCCCGGTCAGCTGGCTGATCAGTTCATCAATGCGGCCCTGATAGCTGCTCTGGTATTTTTCCGGGCGGTTGTTCTCCCAGTTTTTCAGGTCAGCCGCCGCGTCCACTACATTTTGGGAGGGCCGGTATTCTGCCCCGGCCAGTGCGTTTTCCACATCCACGCGGCTGTTCAGCCCGGCTGTGGTATACGACTGCGCTGCCGGACGGTTCTCCTGCACCGCCTGCCCGTTGAGCTGGGCCAGCAGCTGTTCCTCCTTCTTTTTCTCTGTGCTCATACTTTCTCCTTTCCGTTACCGGGTGCCGTTCAGTCGGCTGCGCAGCGACTCCGACAGATTTTCCGTGTCCAGATTGCAGAGCACATATTGCAGCTGCTCCTGCATCTGGTACAGATAGTTCCGTATCGCCCGTGCATCCTCCGGGTCCATGTTCTCGCTCAGATGCGGCAGGCCGATCTTTGAAAGTCCCGTAATGCTTGCCATCTCATTCCACCTCCTGTGTCAGGACTCCGCCCTTTGCCGAGGCCGTGGTGCGGGTCAGGCTGCGGAGGGTGATCTGTCCTTTTCCCTTCAGGCGCAGCCGCAGACTCCCGCAGCGCCGGGGCACAAAGGGAATATCCAGCCTCTGCCTGCCCTCGGCAGTCCGCTGTGCCAGCAGCTCCCACTCTCCGCCGTCATAACTCACATCCACCTCGACTCTGCTTCGCGTCTCTGTTTCCAGCCGGAGAGTCAACCGGGAAAGATACAGTTCTTCCGGGCTGTCCTGCCCGATCTCGCCGCTGGTCAGCTCAAACCGTACTCCATCCTCAATGCCCTCTGCCTGCTGCCAGCCCTCTTCCCGTTCGGCATCCGCAGCCCAGAGTGCTTTGCCATCCCAGAGGTAGAGCTGCCCGCCGCTTCCGGCCATCTCGTAGGAGCAGACGTCCTCTTCCTGCCACAGTCCCCGCTCCGTGTCGTAAACCAGCAGCCGCACGGTCTGTGCCTCTCCGCTGCCTCGCACCAGATGCAGATAATACCGTCCGTCCAGCGTGCCGCCTGCGGCATATTTTACATTGGTCAGCCGGGCCGTATCCAGCGCCGCCGACACCTTGGACGGGATGCTTCCGTCCCACTCCATCACCCCATCGGGCGAGAGATAATAGAGCGTCTCATTGATGACACAGAGACTCCGGGCTGCTCCTTTTGCCACGCCCCGGCAGCGCAGACTGCTGAGCTGAAAATCCGAGGGCTTGGAGCCATAGAGCTTGTGGAGGGTGTTTTCCTTGAAAAAGAGCGCATACCCCATGCAGGTGGCCGCCCCGGTGAAGGCACCATCGCTGCCCACCGTGACAGCATAACTGTCTGCTGCGATGCCGCGATAGGAGAACCAGTTGGTGGGGTCGCCCAGCTTGCAGGCATAGATGACGTTTTCCCGGCTGGAACAGCCCCACACCCGGTTGTCGCACTCGGTCAGGTGATCCATATCCGGCACCCGGCGTTCCAGTTCCACCGTTTTCGGCGAGACCAGTTCCCGGGTCACAGAGCCGTCGATGCTCACCCACCGCACTGCGGCACCGGTGCGGTACAGCCGCCCATAGAACCACTCCCCGCCCGGGTCAGCTTTCACCCGGATGGCGTCCTCCTTCACATCGTAAACGATGCGGTCGCCGTCCAGTTCTTCCCACTGTCCGGCCTGCCGGGCCCCCGAGCCGCTGAGGGTCACAGTGTCCTCTGCCGCAAAGTCCATTCCGATGCCCTTTGCTGCGATACGGCAGTAGTCCAGCGCCACCGCCGACCAGTTGCCGGACGACTCACTGTAGATCTCCAGCGTGCTCTCGCTGCTCCACGGCTTTTCCGGGTCTTCCACCTTCAGAAAGAGCTGTCCATCCGTCGGCCGGTCCGGCTCACTGGGGCCGCAGCCACTCACCTCGTAGACTCTTCCCTCCGCATCGCAGGGCGCAAACTCCACACTGGCATTCTTTCCCGACCACGCCGCGCCCAGTGCGCTCACCTCCCTGCTGGCCGTATCAAAGGCCACCTTGTCCGGGAAGATCAGAATTTTCGTTCCGATGCCCACCAGAGTCTTGCGGCTGTCTTCCACCGCATCCGTCAGGGTCAGTTCCATCTCATCGCCGTCATCCGGGACATAAACGAGGTCTCTGCCGCAGACCAGCAGCAGCCCGTTGAGATGATACATTCCATTCAGATCTTCCAGCTCCCGCAGCTTCCGGCGGGGTCTTCGGGTGCTCAGGGCCGGGAAGTTCCGGGCCGAAAAGTTGATGCCTGCGGTGTATTCCGCTTCGGTGCATCCATAGGTCTCATTCAGCCCGCCGAACACCCGGAGCATATTCCGGGTATTCTTCAGGCCGTTCCGGTTTGCAAGGCTCATCTTCTTTCCTCCTCACCAGCGCCACCGGCATCCCCGGGCGGGGCGGTTCTGCTGCCGCAGCCAGGACGCCATCTCGGCCAGAATACTGTTGTACTGCGCCTGTTCGCCTGCATACCGGTCGGTCTCACCCAGTGCCGCATCGATCGCGGCGCAGAGATAATGCGGGTACAGGGCATCAAAGGGCGGCGGCACCAGCAGAACATCCTCGTCCCGCAGACCGTCCTCCCACGCGGCATCTGCCCCCACTCCCTCCCGGCTGTCGGCTCCGCTGGGCCGGAAGAATTTTTCCCGCAGCATCCCGTCTGCCTCGCAGAGCCAGCGCTGCCGGGTGATGGCTGGGATACGGCAGCCCGGACGCAGTTCCTCGGCCCGCTCCATCGCCTCTCCTACCGTCATAAAAGCCTCCTTTCTCTTTTCAAAAAAGCCCGGCAGGCCTCCACCCCGCCGGACCGCTCTCTTTACTGCTTACTGCGCCGCAGTCTCTGCCGCAGCGATGCGTGCCGCAGTCTTCTCATCCTGCTGCTGGCTGTGCTCCAGCACCTCTGCCACCTCGGGCGGCACTTCCACCTCCACGCCCCGGCGGATCTTATAATTCACGCCGTTGACGCTGACGAACAGATCGCCCTTATAGCGGCTGTTGTCCTTGAACAGGCGGATACGGATGTTCTTCTTTTCTTCCATGGCTTCTCCTTTCTATTTTTGTCCAGCTCAAAGCTGCCTGAGCGGGCTCAATTTGCCGCTGCAGTACCGGAATAGCTGGATACACTCTCGATGCGCACCATGTACTGTTCCACCAGACGCTCTGCCGCGCGCATTCCCTTCCAGCCCACGGAGGCGCGCTGGTTCAGCGGGTCATCGCCGTAGCCCAGCTGTTTGACGATGTGCTCCAGACCGCCGCCTTCCAGCTCGGTGACGCCGTAAGCGTGAGCGCCCAGCACCAGAGTGCCGAATACAGCCAGACCCTCCGGGCAGGTGGAATCCTTCCAGATCTTCGCCTCACTGGTCTCGATGAAGCGGATATTGCCCAGTTTGCCGATCTCGCCGCGGTACATGGTCTCGGGGTCTGCGTACTTGTGGGCCTCGATGAACTCCTTGCAGGTCTTGAGGTCGTAGGCAGCATAGGGGTGGATGATGGCAATGTAACTGTCGCCGATGGGGTCCGCGTTCATCGCGCCCAGCTGCGCCGCGGCCCGGAAGAACAGCTTCGGGGTCAGGGTACAGCTCTTGTCCAGCGCCTTGCGGCTGGTGACAGCGGTCTCTGCGCCGTCTGCACCCAGCTTGGGCGCGTAGATGACGTTGGTGCCGCCGGCCAGCACATCGCGGGTGATGCTGTCCATAGTGCGGCCCGCCTGACTTGCAAGAATGCGGGTGGCCTGCACCACGTTGTTGTCGATGGCAGTCATCTGCAGCACATCGGTCAGCGGGGTCCAGCCACCGTACTGGTGCAGGTCACTGGTGATGGTGGTCACATTCAGGGTCTGACCGTTAGGAGTCACGCCCTCGGTCAGCGGAGTGGACGCCTTGGGCAGGCTGTCGTACTTGCGGAACTCGATGGTCTTGCCGCCGTTCTGGGGCACGGGATAGTAATCCGCAAACTGGTCGTGCACCAGACGGGGCTCTGCCTGGTCGATGAGGCGCTTCTCGTAGAAGGTCTTCATCTCCTTGGTCATGGTGCCGGTGGTGTTCTGCAGATTCGCAGATACATCGGCAAAAAGCTGGAGATCCATCTTCACATTGTAGTTTTTCATGTCGTTCGTCCTTTCTGTATTTTGTTCTGGGTCATTTTTCGGCTTTTCCGTGCGGAAAAAGCCGTTACAACACGATCTCGGCCCCGTGCATGGCCCGGCGTTCCAGCGCCTCCCGCTGTGCGCGGGTCATGCCTGCCACATCAGCCCGGGTGATGGCCGCGCCGCCGGGGCTGATGCCGTTTTCTGCCGGGCGGTTCGCCCGCTGACGGATGCGTTCCACCACGCCCTGCTCCACGGTCTGGGCAGTCTGACACAGGACCTCGTTATAGTGGGCCAGACGGTAGGCATCCCCCATTCGCATGCCGGGCAGTTCCATCAGGCGGCGCATCTCCGGGTCAGCCAGTTCCCGCTTCAGGGAGAAGTCCGGCACCTCCCGGCGCATCATCGCCTCTTCTGCAGCCCACTGCGCGTGGAGTGCGCGGATGGTGTTCACCCCTGCATCCGGCATCGGCGGCAGCGGTACCGGGCGCTCTTCCCGGGCAGGCGGCGCAGTCGGTTCTTTTTCATCGGGCGCTTCCGGTTCGGTCTTATCCTGCACAGCCGGGGCAGGCTGTGCCTCTTCTGCCTTCATGGTGCCGGATGCAATGGCCTGCTGTGCCTGAGCATGGCTCAGTGCAGGGGCCGGAGCGCCTTCACCGCCTTCTGCAAACATCTGCAGATCTACCATAGATTCTTCTCCTCTGCCGCTCAGGTCCGCGAAGCGGATGTTATCCGGGTAGCGCTCTGCCAGCAGGGCAAAGCCCATCTTTGCAAATTCGAATGCACCCTCTACCCAGGGTTTCTGAGGCGCTGCCGCCGCCACTGCCAGCCGGGGGCCTTCCGGCTCGTCCCATACGTCACTTTTTGTGTTTTCTTCCCCGGCCAGCAATGCGCAGAGGGTCTGCATCAGGGTGCTTGCCCCCGCACACACGATATCCTGCCCGGCAGGGGCATAACAGGCGTGGCCCGAAGCTTCCAGCCGACAGGTCGGGCCTGCCGGGCCGTCCAGCTCGGTGTAATTTACTTTGATCATTTCACTGTTCCTTTCTGCATGGCCATCGCAGCGGCTCTGGTGCTCAGGTTCTCCGCCGGGCCGCTGAGCCGGGACGGCTCCCCGTCTGCCTTTTCCGACCCGTTCTTTTCTGCCAGCAGAGCCGTGACCTGTGCCTGCATCTGTTCCAGCCGCTGTGCCAGCGTACCGTTCTGCCGCACCCGCTGGCGCACCTTCTCGATGCCCTCAAAATCCATCATTTCCAGCGCTGCCAACGCCGCGTCCGCATTGGCGGGTGCGAAAAATCCCAGCTGATAGCATTCCTTGGCCGTCTCGTTCTGGGAAAGCCGGGAAAAGGTCGATTTCTTCTCTGCACTCACCACGATATCGAACACCGGCTCCCGGCTGCCCAGCTCCACGCCGCCCACGGTCTGGGCAGGCTGCGCCCGGAGCACTGCTCCCGAGAACCGCACGAACTCGCTCTCGCCGTTCTTCCCGGTGATGCGGAAGATCCGCTCTTCGTCGTAAAACTGCCGCATCAGTTCGATGATGAGATAGCATTCCTTTGCAAAGGCCCGGTAAGCGCTCTTGAGCATATCCCGGCTCAGCTTGCTGCCTGCCTCCTGCAGGGCCGCAATGGCCGAAGCCGCTGTCACGCCGCCTGCCGTGCCGCCCTGCGTCATATCCCGGTTGCCGCTGATCTCCTTCAGCTCCTCGATGCGGCTGTTCCGGTAGCTTAGACTGTTGCCCTGCAATCCTGCAGTCTGCAGGGGCCGGAAGCTGTCATCGTTCAGCCTCCCCACCACATGGATGATATCCTGCGAGAGGTCGGTCAGCTCTTCCTCGTTGACGCCTGCGGTGTCGCTCAGCACATATCGCTGGCGGGACGAGAGCAGCACATTCTCATCCATGGCGTGGTTCATCCGGTCGATGGCGGTCTGGCATTCTTTCATCACATCGATGTACCCGAAGCCTGCCGGGCTGTCCTCCTCCATGAACAGCGGATCGAACACAAAGGGATACTTTCCGTGGTCATAGAATCCTCTCCGGGCCAGTTCCGGATCGTTCTCACTGGCATAGAGCACCACGCCGTTGCAGAACTTGCAGTAGTGCAGAACGCTCCGGCCCTCGGGCGAAAGCTTTTTATAATACCAGTCCACCACCACGCTCTTATCGCTGGTATCCAGACCTCCGTCGTGGATGTAATGGGGCACATCCAGCACGCTGGCGCTGTGGCCGGCCAGCTGCGGCCAGCGGCTTTCCAGCTGGGCTGTATCGGCCAGACTCAGGGAGAAAAAGTTGGGCGATGCCTGGATATCCTCCACGCCCGGCTCCCAGTAGAGCATGAGCAGGTTCATGGGCCGGATGGCGATCTCGCCCACGCCGCCCCGCTGCTCCGGGTCCCAGAAAATGCCTTTGACGCCGGTACCCTGTTTGAGCTTGCGCCACCATGTGTCGCTGTATACCTGCTCGTAGTCGGCCTGTTCCAGCACTACCGGCAGCACGCTGGAAAGTGCCTGTGCCGCTGCTTCGTCGTCCTCTGCCCGCGGCAGCACATTGGGGCTGGGGTAATTGTCCATGGCATCGGCGTGCTTGTTGGCGATGCTGTTGAACAGCCAGCCGCTGGATGGCTGCGGCTTGCCCTCCATCATAGAGTTCTGGTAATTTTTCCAGTGCCCCATCCGGAACCACAGCTCGTTGTCCACCAGCCGCTTATCCAGCGCCGCCTTGCCGGCCTTGTACCGCTGCAGGATCTGTTCCGCCTCGGCCACCTCTTCCGGCCCGATGGGTGGTTTTCCCTCCAAAAAATCGTTCACGCTCTTCTCCTTTCTCAAATCCGGTAGAATCTCGCCTTCCGGTGCAGTTCCAGCGGGTCATCCTGCACCGGCGGTGTCTCACTGCGGCAGGGCGGTGAGATGGGATTTTCCATCAGCACATACCGGCATTCGTCGTAAATATGGTCTTCCTGCCGGGTGTCGATGTCCTCCACATTGCTCTCGTCGTACACAAGGTTCGGGATGGTGCGGATGAAGTGTTTGCAGGTGCTGAACACCTGCAGCATCGGCCTGCCTTCCCCGTCAAAGTTCAGCCGGTAGTGCATCTGCATCTTGCCTGCCAGCCGGGTGTGGTCGCCGGGCCTCCAGTAAAGATAGTTCGGCCCCCGCTCCATCATTGCGGCAATGCTCTCGCCCCGGCTCTCGTCAAAGATAGCCGGGTCTGCGATGCCCTGAATGACCCGGCCCCGGAGCATGGGGTCGTTCTGCTCTGCCTCCCGGATGCGTCTTGCCTGTTCCACCGGGTCGATGCGCAGGCCGTCGTTGGGGCGTCCGGTGCAGCCGTACAGTTCCTTGATGCGGTAGAGCCGCCCTTCCTCATCTGCTGCGTACCATCCCACCGAAAACGGCTTCGAGAAGCCGAAATCATAACCCCGGTAGATCTTCCAGTGCTTCGGGATTGCAAAGGGCGCGATGACATGGGTCCACCGCTGGTCCTGATAATGGGCCGGGTCGTTCCTCCATTCCGTGAACACCTGTCCCGAAAAGCTATCCCAGCTGCCGTAGAGCAGGGCCTGCTTTTCTGCCTCCGGCATGGAAGCGAGGCTGGCCAGATAATCCGGGTCATTTTCCAGCAAAGCGGGGTTGTCGAAGATGCTGGACGGGATGAACACCCGCGCCCGCCGGAGCACTTTCGTAGAGCCGTCCGGCATTTTTACCGGGTATTCCTCCACGATGGGGGTGCCGGGCGGGGCAGGCGTGATGAATCTCGCCTTTACCCAGCCGTGGCCCACGCCGCCGGGGTTGGTGGTGGCCCGCAGATACACCCGAGTGCCCGGGCCGGTGGGACGGTTGCGGCTCATCATGTAGCTGTATTCCTCCCACTCGAAATGGGTCAGCTCATCGAACCCGATAAAGTCGAATGCCTTGCCCTGATAGTTCGTCCGGTCCTTGGTGTACTGCATGGAACCGAAGTAAATTTTCGCCCCACTGGGAAACACCCACACATGGCTGGTGGCGTTGTACTGCGCCTCCGGGAAGGCCCGGCGGTAGTAGTTCATGCTCTTGTCCACCAGATCAGTGAGCTGCGGGAAGGTCTTGCGGAAGATGATGGCCCGGTAATGCGGGATATGCACCTGCCGCAGGGCTTCGATGATCAGGGCATCGCTCTTGCCGCCGCCCGCCGCACCGCCATAGAGTGCTTCCGGCTCCGGCCTACGCATAAATTCCAGCTGCTTCGGCTGGGGCCGCCATACGATGTCTGCCTTTCGCTCTTCTGTGTTCATACATCCTCCACCGGCGGCAGCAGCACCACACCGTATTCCCGCCCTTCGGCGTCCACACCCTGGTCATTCAGGGTCTTGACCACACCGGCCAGATCTTTCAGGACCGCTGTCGCTTCCTTCAGTCCCTTCATGGTGCCGGGGTCGCTTTCCCCCTCCTTCCGGGCTGTTCGCTGACGGGCATTCAGGTCTTTCACCTCCTGCGCCAGCATGGTGCTCAGGGTGTCGGTGGCCTTCCGGAGGCTGTCCAGTCCCTTTGCCGCCCCTGCCTGCTTCGTCTGCCCCATCCTGTGTTCTCACATCCTTTCGTCTTTCGCTGGCAACAGGATACCATGCTTTTCCCTCTGCCGGGAGTACACACTTTCGCCCGCTCTGAAAGTAGTTTTTATTTCGTTTTATACAGTTAGCAATATTTCAGGACAACAAAAATCCCCTGTCTGTGTTCTTTTCCACAGACAGGGGATCTTCTCACTCAATTTTCTGCGCAAACTCTCCTGCGAGGTCTCCGCATCTTTTTACAGTGTTTCCACCCGGTCAAACAGGTCTTTTGCAGCTTCTACCGCATCCTTGCTGCCAAAGGCCACCCGCACGCCCTTGGCCATCCGGGCCGACAGGTCAGCGGCTTCTGCCTTCAGTGCTGCGGCATCCACACTGCACAGAGCTTTCCGCTCGGCGGCGTTCATCTCATCGGTGATGCCGCAGAAATATTTGCAGTCGGTGGCCGCTGCCTCATCTTTCGGCTTGCGGGGGGTATCCAGCTTTGCCGCAGCGCCCACGATGAACTCATTCATGTCCTTCTCGGTGTAGTCCCGGGCAGCCAGCTCCGCAGGCCCCTCTGCAAAGGTCTCGTAGCTTTCCTTCAGGTGCGGGTCACGGTAGGTGTACAGATATTCGGTGCCATCGTTCTGGGTGACCATGCCGGTGCCGTAAGCGCCGCCCACCTCGCGGATCTTATGCCACAGATACTCGTAGCTCATCACCCTGGCCAGCACCTTGCGCTCCAGCTTCCGTTCCATGGGCCAGACCAGCACATCGTAGTTCACACCGCCGTCGATGACAAAGGCTTCGTTCACCGGCGGGGTCAGTTCTTCCGCATAGGGCTTGGCCGGGCTCCGCTCTGCGGCGGCAAAGGCACTGCCGGGCAGCAGGCGGCGGAGGGTATCCATGGCCGCATCACTGCCGTGCAGGCTGACGGTCAGGGCTGCATGGCCCAGCACCTTTTCCCGCAGGGCGTCCAGTTTCTCGCCCAGCGCGGCCCAGTCGGCCTTTTCCAGCAGTTCACAGATAAAGTGATAGTAACCCACGCCGTCGCAGCGCTCTCCCAGCGCAGATTCCACCGAGAAGTGGGACGCTGCCCGCAGGGCGGCGAAGGTGTTGCCCTCCTGAATGAATCTCTGCTCCATCATCAGCTTCTGCTGACTCAGCACCCGCTCCATTGCGGCCTCTGCCTGCGGGCCGGTCAGCTTCGTCTCATACAGCCATTCGCCGCCCAGCTCCACGGCCTTTTCCAGACTGCGTTCCAGCATGCTCATCCCCACGATGAGCTTGGCATGGCAGGGCCGGCCTTCCTGCCGTCCGGTCCAGTAATCCAGCCATGCACCGCTGCGGCCCAGCCAGGTATTGCGCAGGGTGTTCAGCTCCTGTGCCGTGTGCCCTGCGCTGTCCAGCTCGTCGATGACATCCGTCAGCAGGTGCAGATAAGGCATCTCTTCCGGAGCCATACCGCCCAGATCATAGTAGAGGTTCAGGTAGGTACTGCCTGCCGAAGGATGATGCAGCAGTTCGGCACCAGCCAGCCGTTCCCTGCTGCCCGGGGTCAGCTTCTTGCCCTCGCCGAGGTCGGCGGCAGTCAGCGGATGGTCCAGCACCAGCTTGCCGTCGGTGCGGACTTCTCGACCAGCCTCTTCCTTTTTAGGCAGGGAAGGCACCTGGATAATTTCCACCGGTGCGGGGGCAAACAGCTCCCGCAGCAGTTCATTGAACCAGCCCTGCGGCAGCTTTTCCCTCAGAGAGGCGAACAACCCATTGGTGTGGAGCAGCAGAGCCGGGTCGCCGGTGTGGAGCCAGCCGGTGGACGCATTGATGGCATCCAGCACGCCATCCGGGATGCTGCCCGGCCGTTCCAGGGAGGCAAATTCCGTGGAGTTCAGACTTGCCATCAGCAGCTCCTCCGGGATGCCCTTTTCGAGGATGCCATCCACGGCCCGGCGCACTGCGTCCGCAAACTTTCCTGCCGACTCTGCCGTAGCGCCCCGCAGCACCAGTTCCAGCGTGGGCTGCAAGGTGCTGTCGTCGAAGCCGACATCGATATCGGCGCCCAGTTTTTCTTCCAGCAGCGCCGCTTTCAGGGGTGACTGATTGGTGCCCAGCAGGGCATCCAGCAGGATCTCCACACCCAGCTGCCGCTCCCGGTCGGCAAAGGCACCGGTGTACCATGCCAGCGCACACTGTGCCTCGTCCGGCTCCGGCTTCTCGGTGTAATAAGGGATATCCACCCGCACGCCGGTCTGCTCGTCCTGCATGGTCAGCCGGGGACGGCTTGCCGTCCTGGGCATATGGCTCAGGTAGTGCTCATCCAGAAACGCCAGCTTCTCCGCCATGTCCATCTTGCCGTACAGCGTGATGCAGCAGTTGTCTGCACTGTAATGGCGGTGGTAGGTGCGGACGTACTTTTCATAGGTCAGGGCCGGGATGGAAGCCGGGTCACCACCGGAGACAAAACCATAGGCCGTATCCGGGAACATGGCCCGCTCCAGCGCATTCTGCAGCTGTGCATCCGGCGTTGCCAGTGCACCCTGCATCTCGTTATAGACCACACCGCTCACCGTGCCATCCTCATCCCGGTGCCAGCCCTCCTGCTCGAACACCCCTTTGTCCACCATGGCCAGCGGGCAGAACACTGCGTTGAGGTAGACGTCCATCAGGTTCATGAAATCGGTCTCGTTGGGGGTGGCAAAGGGGTACACCGTCTTGTCCGGAAAGGTCATGGCGTTGAGGAAAGATGCCATGCTGCTCTTGAGCAGCTGTAAGAACGGCGACTTCACCGGGTACTTTTCGCTGCCTGCCAGCACCGAGTGCTCGAGGATATGGAACACGCCGGTATCATCGGAAGGGAAAGTTCCGAATCCGACGCCGAATGCCTTGTTGTCGTCTTCATTTTCCACCAGCAGGATGGTCGCTCCGCTGACATCATGGGTCAGCACGGACAGGGTGCCGTGCTGTTCTGGGCAGTCCTCGCTCTTGACGAGGGTATAGCCGGGATATCGTTTCATGGTCTCGCTCCTTTTTATTTTTTGTATTTTCCGGGTATTTTTGCTCTATTGTATCATTCTGCCCGTCAAAACACAATGAACGGTTTGTGAATCATAACTCTGTCAACCGAAAAAGCTCCTGTTTCAACCGAAACAGGAGCCTGAATTTCAGAAGCCCTTATATGTAGTCTCGTCCTGTCGGCAGGACACCCGGAAGAGCACGAAGCCCACGACGAACAGCACGATGAGGGAACCGACGCCCACATTGGCGCTGCCGGTGAGCTGACTGCCCACACTGACGATCATGGTGCCCAGAAACGATGCGCCCTTGCCGCAGATATCGAACAGGCCAAAGTATTCGCCCGACTTTTCCGGCGGGGTGATCTTGGCAAAGTGGGAGCGGCTCAGGGCCTGCACACCGCCCTGGAACATCCCCACGATAACGGCCAGCACCCAGAACTGCCACTGCTGTGTCAGGAAGAACGCAAACACTGCGATGCCCGCATAGGCCGCGATACAGACCGGGATGAGCTTTGCCGAGGGGTACCTGTTCGAGAGCCGCCCGAAGACAAGGGCCGAGGGGAACGCCACGATCTGCGTCACCAGCAGGGCCAGCAGCAGACCGGTGGTATCCAGCCCCAGAGCCGTACCGTAAGCCGTTGCCATATCGATGATGGTATACACGCCGTCGATGTAGCAGAAGAAAGCCAGCAGAAACCAGAACACCTGCTTGTCCTCCGGCAGATGCCGCAGGGTATGCCCGATGCGGGCAAAGCTCTGCCGGACGGCGTGCTGTTCCACCTCCACATAGTGGAGCTGTTTGTAGCTTCCGATCAGCGGCAGGGTCGTGATGGTCCACCATGCCGCCGTCAGGAGAAGGGCCAGATTCAGCGCTTTCATCTGGCTGATGCCGATCTTGTCTGCCCCCAGCACAAGGCCCAGACAGGCCACAAAGGGCACGCAGCTTCCGATATAGCCCCAGGCATACCCCTTGCTGGAAACTTCGTCCATCCGCTCCGGGGTGGTCACATCGCTGAGCATGGAGTCATAGAACACCAGACTCCCCGAAAAGCCCACCTTTGCGATGACAAAGATGATGAGGAAAGGCAGCCACGACGACATCTTGCCCATGGCGATGCATCCCACGACTCCCACCCAGACGCAGAGCATGAAGATGGGCTTTTTGAATCCTTTGGTGTCCGCCACCGTTCCGAGGATGGGGCTGAGGATGGCCGTGATGACCGTCACCGCAGAGCTTGCATAGCCCCAGTAGGCCAGATATTCCACCGTGCTCAGCCCGCCTGCCTCAGCCAGCGCATTGAAAAAGATGGGGATAAGGGTGGCCACCATCAGCACAAAGGCTGAGTTGCCCACATCGTATAAGATCCAGTTCCGTTCCAGCTTCGTCAGCCGGAATTTGCTTTTGTGTTCCATGGGCAGCTCCCTTTCATATGCTTTTTTAGAAATCCGTCCAGATTTCTTCTGCATCGTTCGGCCCTGTTACCATCATACGACGTGCAGTAACTTCTCCCGGTTCAAGCACAAATTCACCTTTTCTGTACTTTTCTTCCGCTGCTTTTCGTGCTTCTTGTTCGTTTTCAGCCTTTGCTTCAAAGGTTTGTGATACCTGTTCTTCTATCGTCACGAAGTAGCTTTTCATCTGCTCATCACCTTTTCCGATATACGCCGCTGCCAAGAAACTCAATACATCCTCTGTCTCTCAGCTGTTGGAGCTGCTGCCGAATTTTTGCACGAACATTATTATTTTCCGGATGCTTTTCGGACAATATTGTTTCAAATTGACACACATCTTCCAGTGAAAACATATCTGTCTGTATCTGGTCAACACACCATTTTGTATCCTCCAACCAGCTCCGACCTTCAAAACCTGTTTTCATTTCACGTTTCCCCAAAAGTATGCTGATACTCCCCGCCCAGCGGTTTGCCGTCGGCATACTCGGTGATGAGCTTTACGGCCAGCGGGACGGCCTTCTGATACAGCTCTTCCAGCTTTTTGCTGCTTTCCGCGCATTTGGGGTTGGGCTGCGGGTTTGCCACGAGTCCATGCATGAACTCATACTTGCCTGCCACCCGCATGGCCGTCAGAACCCCCCAGCGCTTGACCGGGTTCGTTGCCTGTAAAAGATGATGCACCGTCAGCATTCCCTTCATGGCCTCGTAGATCTCTTCCACGGTAACGCCCTCATAGAAGGGTGCCACCACCTCGGCCCGCTCCCGGCTGGGTCTGATATGGCTTGCAGTGAAGAATTTCATGGGGTCTCTGCCATCTTTCCGCAGAAGGGCGTTGTCAAACTCCGTTTCGATCTCGCAATGGCTCACGCCGCTCTCCCGGACATACTGCTCCACATAGGGGTGACAGGTGCTGTCCAGTGCAAAGTGGCAGATGAACCCCAACACGTAGGCCAGCGCGGCCTTTTTGTCCGGCTCGTCTTCCACCACCGTGCGGGCGCGGGTGAAAAAGGCCTCACCCTTCTGGTCGTGCATGGCATTACCCAGCTGATTCACCGGGTTGGACTGCAATGCCTTGTAGTAAAAGAGCAGATCCGGCCCATGGAGGCCCATATCGTAGAGTTCCCGGTGCTGTTCCAGCGTTTTGCGCAATTCTTCCGGCAGCAGGGCCAGAACATCCGCGCCAAAGCGGCGGTGTGCGTAGGTAGAAGGCATATTCCCGCCCCTTTTCTCTTATTTTTCGTAGCCCTTCGGCAGCTCGTTCTTCAGGCCGCGCTCCATCAGAGAGCTGACCGCCTCGGCGGCGCTCATTCCCTTGTTGACGATGGAGTTGACCGTCTGGACGATGGGCATCTCCACATGGTATCGCTCTGCCAGTTCCAGCGCAGCGGGCAGGGCGTTCATGCCCTCCACCACCATGCCAACTTCCTTGACGGCATTTTCCGGGGTCTCGCCCTTGCCGATGAGGATGCCAGCGCGGTTGTTCCGGCTGTGCATACTGGTAGCCGTCACGATGAGGTCGCCGATGCCGGCCAGGCCCGCGAACGTGTGGATATTGCAGCCCATGGCCACGCCCAGCCGGGCGATTTCTGCAATGCCCCGGGTGATGAGGGCGGCACGGGCATTATCGCCGTAGCCCAGACCGGTAGAAATGCCCACGCCCAGTGCGATGACGTTCTTCATGGCGCCGCTCAGCTCCACGCCCTTGATGTCATCGTTGGTATAGACACGCATGACCTTGTTGGTGAAGACTTCCTGCACATATGCAGCGGCCTCTGCATCGTGGCTTGCCGACACAATGGTGGTAGGCAGGTCGATGGCCACTTCCTCCGCGTGGGTGGGGCCGGACAGGGCCACGAGGCGGATGTTTTTCGGGCCGCCCTCCTTGCCCAGCTCATCGGCCAGCACCTCGGTCATGGTGTAGAGTGTGTCCGGCTCGATGCCCTTTGCCACATCCACGATGATCTGCCCGTCCGCCACATAAGGCCGTGCCTTGGCGGCCGTGGAGCGGACGAACACCGACGGCACTGCGAACAGCAGGATATCCTTGTCCTTGCAGACCTCTTCGATGCTCTTGGTAAAGCGCAGTTCGTCCGGGATCTTCATCTGCGGCAGATTGGGGTGTTTGCGGGTGGTGGAGAGGTTATCGATCTCTTTTTCAATGGCCGACCACACCAGCACATCATTTCCGCTCACGGTCAGCATCCGCGCCAGAGCCATGCCCCAGGTGCCTGCACCCAGAATACCAATACGTTTCATCACGTTCAGTCCTCCGTATCCGCCGCGCTCCCGCTGCCGGGGCGTGCGGCCTGTTCTGCCCGTACCTTATACAGGCTCATTTGATTCTATTGTACCCGAAAGCCTCTGCCGCGTCAACTATCCTGCCATTCTGCACAAAGTTAGGGTGTGTTTTTCTACTATTTTATCTATACCATGCGTTTTTTCAAAACTGTTTGCGTTCATTTTCAAATCATGTTATAGTATTTTGGTAGGATTTGTAGGATTTCTTTCCCAAACCCCTTGACTTCTACCATACTTTAGGGTATATAATGGTATTCCCTACATATCCTGTTCGTTTGTCGATATTTTGAAAAGGACGTTATCCATGTTGGAAACTTTACTTGCAAACCGCACCATCAGCGTGCTCTGGGAGGCTCTGCCCCGCATCCTGTCGGCTGGCCTCACCATGACCATCCCCCTCACCCTCATCTCCTTTACCCTGGCCATGGTCATTGCCGTGGCCGTGGCACTGGTGCAGTACGCCAGAGTGCCAGTGCTCAGTCAGCTGGCCCGGTTCTATATCTGGGTCATCCGGGGCACGCCTCTTCTGGTGCAGCTCTTCATCATCTTCTACGGCCTGCCGAGTCTGGGCATCATGCTGAATGCCTTCCCGGCTGCGGTCATCGCCTTCGCCTTCAACGAGGGTGCCTACTGCGCCGAGACCATGCGCGGCGCACTGGAAAGTGTGCCGCAGGGCCAGCTGGAAGCCGGCTACTGCGTGGGCATGAGCTGGTGGCAGGTCATGCGCCGCATCGTGCTTCCGCAGGCTCTGCGCACCGCCGTGCCTGCCCTGTCCAACTCCCTCATCGGCATGATCAAGGATACCTCTCTGGCTTCCAATATCACGGTGGCGGAGCTGTTCATGGCCGGTCAGCGGGTGGCCGCCCGCACCTACATCTTCCTGCCCATCTATTGTGAGGTGGCTGTGGTGTATCTGCTCTTCTGTACCGTCATCACCAAGCTGCAGGGCCTGCTGGAACACCAGCTCAACGCCCACGGCTTCCAGTAAGAAAGGAGTGTGGCTGCTATGGCAATGCTTGAGATCCGCAATGTCCACAAGTCCTTCTATACCTACGAGCGGCCCGGCGTAAAGCCCGGTATCTTCCGCAAGGCTCCCAAGCCCGTCAGCACGCTGGATGTGCTGCGGGGCGTGGATCTGACCGTGGAAAAAGGCGACGTGGTCGCCATCCTCGGCCCTTCCGGCTCCGGCAAGACCACCCTGCTGCGCTGTCTCAACTTCCTCGAGACCGCCGATTCCGGTCAGCTGACCTTCGACGGCGAGGTGTTCGACCTTGCCCATGCCAATCAGTCTGACATCGCCCGGCTGCGCCGGAAGACGGCCTTCGTGTTCCAGAACTACAATCTTTTCCGGAACAAGACCGCTCTGCAGAACGTCACCGAGGGGCTTATCGTCGCCCGGAAGATGCCAAAGGCAGAGGCAGACGCCATCGGCATGAAGATGCTGGAAAAGGTCGGTCTGGCCGACCGGGCCGATTATTACCCCCGCCAGCTCTCCGGCGGCCAGCAGCAGCGTGTTGCCATCGCCCGGGCATTGGCTTCTGACCCCGAGATCATCTATTTTGACGAGCCCACCAGTGCCCTCGACCCGGAACTCACCGGCGAGGTGCTCTCCGTCATGCGGCAGCTGGCGCAGGAGGGCATGACCATGCTGGTGGTCACCCATGAGATGGGCTTTGCCCGCAACGTCTCTTCCCGCACCGTCTTCATGGAAAACGGCGTCGTGGTGGAAGATGCACCTTCGCAGGAGTTTTTCGCACACCCCAAAGAAGAGCGTACCCGCGAGTTCCTGCAAAAGATCGCCCATACTGAATAATCTGTCACGCCACCAGAGGCCGGGCGGGAGGGCGGTGCCGAGCGGCTCAATCGCAAACTCGTTTTGCGATAGCTGGCAGGGAACTGCCGGACCGTCCCGGCCGATACGATGCAGCTTTTCTTTATTTATTTTAATTTTTCACCTTATCTTCTATCACAGAAAGGATCTTCACTATGAAACGCAGAACTTTTATCTCCCTTATGAGCGTCATGGCAGCAGCCGGTGTTCTCTCTCTGGCTGGCTGCTCTTCCAGCAGCTCCGGCAGCACTTCCGGCAGTTCTGCCAGCACCGCAGCTTCCTCTGCGTCTGCCGCTGCATCCACTGCCAATGACCATCTGGCCACCCTGCAGGCCAGCGGCAAGATCACCGTTGCCCTCGAGGGTGCATGGCAGCCCTGGAGCTACCACGACGAGAATGACACCCTGGTAGGCTACGATGTCGAGGTCTCCCGGGCTATCGCCGAGAAGCTGGGCCTTGAGGTCGAGTATGTCGAGAGCGACTGGGACAGCCTGTTTGCCGGTCTGGATGCCGGCCGCTTCGATATGGTCTGCAACGGCGTGGAAGTCACCGATGAGCGCGCCAAGACCTACGACTTCACCAACCCTTACGCCTATATCCACACTGCTCTGGCTGTCCGCAAAGACAATGAGGATATCAAGAGCTTTGAGGACCTGAAGGGCAAGACCACCGCCAACAGCCTGGCCTCCACCTATATGGAACTGGCCGAGAGCTATGGTGCCAAGGTGCAGGGCATCGATACGCTGGAAGAGACCATCCAGCTGCTGACCGCCGGCCGCATCGACGCGACCCTGAACGCCGATGTCTCCTTCTATGATTACCTCAATGTCCATCCGGATGCCGACTTCAAGCTGGTGGCCCAGACCAAGGAAGCTTCTCATGTTGCCATCCCCCTGCGCAAGGGCGAGGCCGACGCCACCCTGCTGGAGGCCATCAATAACGCCATCGATGAGCTGCGCGCAGACGACACCCTCGAGGAGCTGAGCGAGAAGTATTTTGGTCAGGATATCTCTTCTGAGGACTGATCGTTTTTGTCGAAATGCCGACCCGGAGGTGCATCATGACTTATACCGTAGGCGAAATGGCCAAGCGTCTGGGGGTGCCTGCCTCCACCCTGCGTTATTATGATAAAGAGGGCCTGCTGCCCTTCGTGGAGCGCTCCGCCGGCGGCATCCGGCAGTTTCAGGAAAAGGACTTCGAGTGGCTGCACGTCATCGACTGCATGAAAAAGGCCGGTATGCCCCTCAAGGACATCCGGCGGTATATCGACCTCGCCCTGAAGGGCAATGATACCATCGATGCCCGGCTTGAGATGTTCCAGCATCAGCGGGCTGTTCTGCAGCAGCAGATGGATGAGCTGCACCACACCATGGAGATGCTCAACTATAAGTGCTGGTATTACGAAACCGCCAAAGCCGCCGGAACCCTTGATGTAGTCCAGAACATCCAGCCCGAAGATGTGCCGGAACAGTTCCGTGCCATCCGCCGGGAGCTTCTGGACGTACCTGAAGTCAAATAAAAATGAGAAGCTGCTGCAAAATGGTTGACCCGTTTTGCAGCAGCTTCTTTTATTCTGCCTTGCCCTGAATGCGCATTTTTGCACCCCGGATATGGTTCTGCAGGACCATATCCAGGAATGCAATGAGTTCTTCCGGTGTGCGCTCGATCTCGCCCAGAAGCCAGCTTTCAATGATCGATGTCAGACGCCGACATCTCCAATGGCAATGTCTCCGGCGTCGCCAACGCTCCTCATCACCGCCCCATGGAGATAAAGGGACAGAAGATCGACTGAGCCTTATTCTTCCGGCCCATAGAAGTGCAGGACCCGCAGCGGCTCTTCTGCGTGCAGGGAAAGCGTTCCGGTCCCGGCAGGGACAAAGAGCTGGTCCGTCTTCTGCAGCGGAAGGCTGCGGCCGTTCGCGCTCAGTGTGCCCGAACCTTCCAGCACGTACATGCCGCTGCCGCGGGGCGGACAGGATACGGACAAGTCACCTGAAACTCTGACCTCATCCAGACGGAAGAGCGGCGTGTTCCGGTAGCCCACCAGCGTGGCGATGCTGCCGCCCGCCGTGCGCAGGATCGTCTCCGGCTCAATGAACCACCGGTCGTGGATTTCTTCCCTGCTGTGGGGTTCATAGTGGAAGCACTCGAACATCTTCTCAAAACCCAGTCCCTGGTGGCACATGGAATCTGCCACTGCAAAGCCGCTGGGGGTGGTGCGTTCTACCCGGATGGTGTAGTCCGTGGGCTCCTGTATCTCCACAAGGAAGCACCCCGCACCGATGGCGTGGGGCATTCCTCCCTCGATGAGGATGGTATCGCCCGGATGCACTGGATATTTCTGCATGGCCGCCAACATCCCGGGGATATCCTGTGCGTGGAACAGCGCCTCCCAGCGTTCCCGGGTCATATCCGGTTGGAAGCCATAGTAGATGCAGGGTTCTTCGCCGTTTACTGGATGGCCGCTCAGGATATGCCAGCACTCCGTCTTGCCGTACTGGCTCTGGAACAGCCGCCGCGCCGTCGGCTTATCAGGATGGACCTGCAGCGTCAGCCGCTCGGCACTATCGATCAGCTTGGTCAGAACGCCCAGCGAAGCCTGCTTTGTCCCCTTGCCCAGATAGCCTTCCGGATCCCGTTCCAGCACCGACTTCAGGGTGATGTCCGTGCCCCGCAGGTGGCTCATCCCCTCTTCAGCAAACTGTTCCCGCCCGGCGTTGCGGGCTGCAACGGTGGACAGGATCCACTCTTCCGGGAAATGTCCGTCTTCGCCATTGGGATCGCCGTGCAGAGCGTCCAGCATCCGTCCTCCCAGATAGGTGCGCCATGCCCGCGGGTTGTCAAGCAGGAAGGGAAAATCAGTCGTCGGAACCATAATAAACCTCCATAAAAGGCGCAGAGCCTGCCTTTCCAAGGCACGGAAAGACAGGCTCTGCTTTTTTATTTGTTCAAATCGGAGAGAAATGAAGAAGATTATCTGGGGAGCTTACGCGCCGTACACGAGGTTCGGCAGGAAGAGCACCGCCTGTGGGAAGAATATCATGAAGAGGATGACACCCACGACCGCAAGGTAGAAGGGCCAGCCTTTCTTGAAGGTCTCCTCAATGGGGCACTCCATAATGTCAGACACGGCATACAGTGCGGTGCCGACAGGGGGAGTCATAACGCCGAAGGTGACGGTGGTCATCATGATCATACCGAACACGACTTCGTTGACACCGATGCTGCGCATGACGGGCAGCAGGATAGGAGTCAGGATCAGGGCGATAACGGTAGTCTCCATGAACATACCGCAGATCAGCAGGAACACGACGACCAGCAGGAGCAGCAGGGCGCTGTTGGTGGTGATGCCCAGCAGAGCGTTTGCGATGGTGACGGTGATGTTATCGTAGACGATGCCGTAGCCGAACACGCCGGAGAATGCCAGGATGATGGTGATAACGGTGATGTCCTTCACGCTGTCACGCAGGGTCTGCATCAGGCTCTCCCAGGTCAGCTCGTGGTAGAACACGGTGCCGACCAGCAGGGCGTAAGCGCAGGCGAAGGAGCCGGACTCTGTGGGGCTCATGATGCCGAAGCGGATGAGGACGATCAGAAGCACGGGGAACAGGATAGCCCAGATACTGTCCAGCAGAGCCTTCAGGATCTCGGACAAGGGGGCCGGATGATCATGCTCGGGCTTGTAGCCGAAGCGGCGGGCACTCCAGGTGACGGCCAGCATCAGCAGCACGCACATCAGGATTCCGGGAACCCAGCCGGCCATGAACAGACGGCCGATGGAAACTTCACCGACAGTGCCGTAGATGATCAGGCCCATGCTCGGCGGAATGGTAGCAACGATCAGGCCGGACAGGCCGTTGATGGCAGCGGACCAGCCGCGGTCATAGCCCAGACGGGTCATCTCAGGTCCGAGGATGCGGCACTCCATGGAAGCATCTGCAACAGCAGAACCGGAGACACCGCCCATCAGGGTGGACATCAGGCAGGAGACCTGACCGATGTTTCCGTACATATGGCCGGTGCAGGCATTGGCAAAGCGCATCAGACGCTTGGTGATGCCGCAGCTGTTCATCAGGTTGCCGGCCAGAATGAACAGGGGGATGGCCAGCATGGTGAAGCTCTGGGAGGTGGAGATGGATTTCTGCACCAGAACGGTCATGGGCAGGTTCCGAATCATAAAGAAGGAGAAGCCCGACAGACCGATGGAGAATGCCACCGGCATACCCAGCAGCAGGAAAACGAAGAAGATACCGATTGCAATAAACATTAGCCGATGTCCCTCCCTGCTTCATGTTTGATCTCCTGACCGGCGGGCGTCTTGATACGCTCGACCAGGTTCAGGATGGTGGAGATGAGCATAAAGAAGGAACCCACAGGCACAGCCATCGTGACCCAGCCATAGCTGACGTGCAGAGAGGTGATCTGACGTGCCCAGCCGGAAGTGGTCATGCCGATGCCGTAGTAGATCAGCACGCACAGGAAGGCGGCGATGATGATCTTGAACACGATGTCCAGACCCTTCTGCACAGCAGCGGGGAACTTCTTGACGAACAGGTCGACACCGATCAGGCCGGAGCCGCGCATTGCCACATCGCTGCCCAGGAAGATCAGCCATGCGAATGCGATCAGTGCAACATCCTGTGCCCAGTTCAGCGGATGGCCAAAAGTACGCATCAGCGCCGAGACAAAGACAAGGATTGCGATGCCCGCAACCAGGACCAGAGCGATGAGCTCTTCCAGCTTGCAGACCTTTTCATAAAATTTCTTCATAAAAAGTTGTCCTTATTCACAATACCTCCTGCACAGCCGCAGCCATGCAGGAGGACAGTTTTCACTTTACAGTCGAGTTCGGGGTGAGCCTATCAGGCCTCGATACCGGCTTCCTTGTACAGCTGCTCACGCAGTTCGGTCCAGCCCAGCTTCTCGTATGCGGGCTTGACAGCCTCACGGAACAGATCCTTGTCCACCTCAACGATGGTCATGCCGTTGTCCTTCAGGGTCTGCTCCATATCGGGCTGAGCAGCGATGATGTCCTGAGCGTTCTGGTATGCGCAGTCGTTGAAGTCTTTCTTCATCACTTCCTGATACTCAGCAGGCAGCTTGTCGAACCATGCCTGGCCGCAGATGACCATGTTGAACAGGTTGATGTGCTCGGTCTTGCTGACATACTCGCAGACCTCATAGATCTTGCTGGAAACAGCGGAGGTGTACTGGACCTCGCAGCCGTCGATGGACTTGGTCTGGATGCCGTTGTAGACCTCGGACCATGCGATGTTGTAGGGGGTAGCGCCCATAGCGGAGATGGACTCAACGTAGGGGTCAGCACCGGGGGTGCGGATGACAGCGCCCTTCAGGTCAGCGGGGGTGTTGTAAGCCTTGTGGCCCATGAAGGAACGGGCACCGTCGTAGTAGTTGTAGCACAGGCCGCAGATGCCGTTGTTGGCCAGATCTGCATCCCAGCCCTTGAAGGTATCGGTGGCCATCAGCTTCATTCCGTCCTCGTAGTTATCCACGATGTAGGCCATGTTCATGATGCCGATGTCGTTGACGTAGCTGGACAGACGGCCTGCGTCGGTCAGTACGGCGATGCCCATGCCCTGCAGAGCCTGGTCGATCATGTCTTCCTCACCGCCCAGCTGGCTGGAGGGGTAGATGGTGACCTTGACATGGCCGTCGGTGTCCTCAGCGACCTTGTCAGCAGCAGCCTGCAGGCCCTGATAGATCATGGAAGTATCGGTCTGGGTGGTGGAGAGCTTCAGCTCATAGACCTCACCGGAGGCAGCGCTGCCGGCAGTGGAGCCGGAAGCTGTAGTATTGGCAGCGGTGGAGCTGGAAGAACCGCCGCAGGCGGTCAGGGCAGCAGTTGCAGCCATAGCGCCGCAGACAGCGAGAAACGAACGACGAGAAATCTTTTTCATTGTGATTTTCCTCCTGATTTTTCCAAACGATCTTGCTCTTCCTGGATGAGCCTCGCGCAGGCCCATCTCTTTTTCTGTGGCTTTAGGATACCATGTTCACGCCTTGTTCACATCTGTATAATGTCATAAAGGATATGTGACATTATACCAAATAAAAATGACAAATGTCATTTCTTTCGTCAAAAAAGAGAAGAAAGCCCGGTCTCTATGCAGCATATTGCACAAAATCGGACTTTCTCCGTGTAATCTTCGTCAACGTGTCAGAGTGAGATCCAGCTGCTGTTGCACCTGCAGCAGCTGCAGCTCAAAGTTCTTGTCTGCCGACATGGCATCTGTAATGAGGCGGTTCGCGCTCTCCATCGCCTGACGATACCGGGTAAAGCGGGGCGTGGCAATGGTATTCTCCATGATGGAGGGCAGTGTGGACATTCCGCGGGACGCGGTGCCCTGGGAATCCATCTGGAGCAGCCGGGCCACCTCTGCAGACTCTGTCACGCTGCGCAGTGCGGACACGCCGCTCAGCTCCGTATAGACCATGGTCTGCATCTCCTGGGTGCAGGCAATGGTCTTCAGCAGCTCCCACGCCAGCCGGGAATGCTCCGTCCGCTTGCTGATGCCCAGCATCAGGGTGCTCAGCTGCGAGTAATTCCCACCCTTTTTGTCTGTGCCGCGGGGCATTGCGATGCAGTCCCACTCAAAATTCGAGGAGCGCTTGATCCGCCAGGGGTAAGGCTCATAGCTGCGGTACTCGGAAAAGAGCATGGGCCGGAACGCCACTCTGCCCTCATCAAAGGTCTTATCCCCCAGCTCCGTCCCTGCGTTCAGCTGAGCGATCTGCCGGGCAAACTGCATGGCGGCTTCCTGCGGGGCCTGATTCAGCAGACAGCTCTGACCGTCCTCACTGAACAGCGAGCAGCCATTGGCCACCAGCGCTTCTTCCCAGCCGTAATCGTACACCCCGAACTGGTCAATGATGCCGTCTCCGTCCGTGTCCCGGGTCAGCTGCTCACAGAGGCTGTAAAATTCGTCCCAGGTCCAGTTATCATCCGGTATCCGGATGTGTTCTTTCTGCAGCAGGGTCTTGTTGATGAACATCATCTGCGGCACGCATTCCAGCGGCAGCGCATACTGTGTTCCCTTGTCTGCTCCGGCCTGCAAAGCAGCCGGGTAAAAATCACTTATCTCCACTTCGCTGTCGTGCTCGATGAATTCATCCAGTGCGCACAGCGCACCTTCGCTGCTGAGCTGAACGAAGTCTTCCGGCAGGATGACCGCCACATCCGGCTCCTGCCCCAGCAGATACTGTCCGCTGAGCCATTCGGTGTAGTCATCGACCAGAATGCCGCTGGTATACTCAACAGTCACATTCGGGTGTTCTTTCTCAAACTGGGCAATGGCCGCGTCAATAAATGTATAATAGTTCTCACCCGGCACATCCCAATAGCTGTCACAGGGGAAGCCGATGTGAAGCACCACCCGGCGGTTGACTGCGACAAGAATGATGACAGCCGCCAGAAAAAAGGGCAGCAGGGCTTTCCAGTACCGGATCATACCCCTGCCTCCGGCTGACTGTTCTGATTCTGCACGGCCCAGATGGCAAGCTGCGTGCGGTCACGGAGTTCCAGCTTCCGCAGGATGCTGCTGATGTAGTTGCGCACCGTGCCCTCCGAGAGATAGAGCCGGCCTGCGATCTCTTTGTTGGACAGGCCGCAGCCCACTTCCCGGATGACCTGCCATTCCATCTTGGTCAGTTCCAGCGCATTCTTCTTGTTCACCCTCACCTGTACATCTCCCTGCGCCATCCGGGAGAACATCTGCAAAACTTTAGACGCCACATCCGGCGCAATGATGGAGCCGCCCCGGGCGGCCTCCCGCACCGCGTTGGTCAGGCCATCCACCGAAATGCCCTTGAGCAGGTAGCCCGATGCCCCGTAGCGCAGGGCGTCGAACACATAGTCATCGTCATCAAAGGTGGTGAGGATAATGACCTTGATGCCCGGAAATTCCTGCTTGATGCGGCGGGTGCACTCCACGCCGTCCATTTCGGGCATTCGGATGTCCAGCAGCACCACGTCAGGCTGTTTCTGTTCCACCAGTTCCAGCGTTTCGCGGCCATTGGCTGCCGTGCCCACCATCTCGATGTCCTCCTGCTTGCTCATCACGAAGCTGAGGCTCTGACGGATCAGCTCCTGATCGTCTGCCAGAAGCACCTTTATCATACCATTTCCTCCTGTTTTTCTTTTCACCGATCCGGGCTTTTTTCTTTTTTCCTCAGCGGGATCTCCGCCCGGATGCAGAAACCGTCGCTGTTCTCATACGAAAAGCTTCCACCCAGCATGAGCATCCGCTCCTGCATATGCTGCAGGCCAAATCCGGGGGTCACGCTCTTGCATCCGATGCCGTTGTCCTGCACGGACACTTCCAGAATGCCGTCCTGCACCGAACAGCAGACCTCCACCCGGGTGGCATGGCCGTGGCGGATGGCATTGGTGATGCCCTCCTGTACCGTGCGGTACACGCAGTCCTCTTCGTCCTGTGAGAGGGTCAGCCCGGCCAGCGATTCTTCCAGCCGGATGTTCGCACCGCTGCTCTGCGCCATGCTGGTGCACATCTTGTTCAGCGCGCCGGAAAGGCTCTCTTTTTCCAGCGAATCCGGACGCAGCGCCTTGACCGAACGGCGGACGTCATTCATGCCGTTGCGGGCCGTATCCGCGATAAGCTCCATCTGGTGGCGGGCCATTTCGGGCGAGTCATCCATCATCTGGATGCAGGCATCCGCTCCCGCCGTAATGCCGGTGAGCACATGACCCAGCGTATCATGAATTTCCCGCGCAAGACGGTTCCGCTCCTGGACCTGTGCGGTATGGGCACTCTCCTCTGCGTAAATACGCAGCTGCTCATTGGCCTGCTGAAGCTGCTGGTTCAGCTTCAGGATCTCCTGCTTTTCGCTGGTCTGCTGGCTGACAAAAAGCACCATGTACAGGATGAACAGGATCATTTCCAGCGCCGACAGACTCTCAATGACGAACTGCAGGATGCTGCGGACGTGCAGGCTGTAAAACGCCAGATACTGTTTGAGCGTCACCGCGTGCAGCGCACTGGTGGCCGCGTCCATATTGCAGAGCAGATAAACCACCGCCATTGCCGCGAGGAAACGTCTCTGCCGGGCGGCGCGAGGGTCATCCACCATATCCACGATGGCAAACAGTGCAATCTTGTCACAGTTCTGCTGAAAAATAAGGGCAGACGCGCTGTACAGCACGCCTTCCAGCAGATAGAACTCCCAGCTGCTGCGGGAGATCAAGCCCACATCAAATTCCCGGGAGCATTTGCTCAGGATGCTGCCCGCCCCTGCCAGCATGACGCCCAGTGCAAGGATGCTGGGCCGGTAAGGAAGCCACTGAAGCTGCCCCAAAAAGGAATCTGCCTGCCCGATCTGCACCGCATAGAGCGGGGTGATGAGCTGCACCCCGAAGATGAGGAGGATGAGAAAGACCGTCAGCAGTTCGATGGAGTTGTAAAGCATCTGAAGGCCTGCAGACAAATGTTCTGTTTTCATTGCCAGCCCTCCGTGCCATATCGTGAAACGTCCTCCTGGGCGATCTGGCTCACCGGAACCACGATATTGGTCAGATACGGCTTGCCCTCGAGGATCTCATACACGACTTCTGAGGCCATCTGCCCGATGCGAAGGGGCGACTGCGCCGAGGTGGCCGTCATAAGTCCTTCCGATATCAGTGCCTTGGCCTCCGGGGAACCATCCACGCTGTAGACCAGCGTAGAGGAGAGCACACCCTTTTCTTCCAGTGCTGCCATCGCGCCCAGCGCTGCCTGCTCATTGACGGCCATCACCACGTCGATGCGCGGGAAGGTCTCCAGCAGCTGTTCCATATCGCGCATGGCACGGTTCAGTTCACCGCCGCAGTCCCGCAGTTCCAGGATCTGATAGTCGTTTCCACTCTGGGTCAGGGTCTGGCAGAATCCGGACAGCCGGTCCCAGCTGGAGAAGGAATCCGAGTTTGAAAGCAGCACGATTCGGGCGCTCTTGGTCTGGCTGATGAGGTGGCGGGCATCCAGCAGCCCGGCGCCGTAATTGTTGGAGGTGATGGTGCAGGTAACAAGCTCCGGGGAGCTGACCTTGGAATCGATGAGGATGACCGGCACACCCTTTTCCTTCGCCTTTTCCAGCGCCGGGGTCACGCCCACATAATCCACAGGGTTTACGATGAGCAGTTTGATGCCCTTGTCCAGCATATCCTCGATCTCCCGGTTCTGCCGTTCCTGATCCTGTCCCGGGTCGCGCACCAGCAGAAGATCGCCGTTGCTTTTTACCTGCATCTGTATCTCGTCGTTAATGGTCTCATAAAACGGGTCGCTCAGGGTCGTATAAGTTGCCCCGATCACCCGTGTATGGGTGGGCAGGCGCACTGCATCCACAAAACGTCCCTGCATCCAGACCGCCGCCAGCACCGCTGCTGCCAGCATCAGCAGCCAGGCCGCAGCGCACCGAAACAGCTTCATCCCATTGCCCCCTTCAGTTAAAATTCTTTGCCTGAATGGCTTTATTATAGCCCAGTTTTCCTTCCGGAACAAGGGCAACTTTTTTGCAGGATCGTGGAGCTGCTCCATCTTGACAAGCGCCCGGCGGCAGGGTATGCTTTAACCGTCAGAATACCAGAAAACACATCTCAGAGGAACTATGAATATTTACGATATTGCACGGGAAGCCGGCGTTTCCATCGCTACGGTATCCCGCGTGCTCAACCATAAAGATACCGTCCGTGCCGACACCCGCGCAAAGGTCGAAACGGTGCTCAAACGCTGCAACTATACCCCCAGTGCCATTGCGCAGGGCATGGTCAGCAAAAGCCTGCACACTGTCGCCGTGTTTACCGTAGACATCCGCGATTCCCACTATGCCCGCACCACCTACACCATCGAGCGCGAGTTCGGCCGCCGGGGATACGAAGTCATCCTCTGCAACACCGGCGGCGACCGTACGGAGACCCTCCGCACGCTGCAGGCTGTAGTGCAGAAACAGGTAGACGGCATCATTCTGGTGGGGTCCATTTTCAACACCATCTGTCAGGGTGCAGAGATGGAGAATCTTCTGCGCAAAATACCGGTCGTCCTCGCCAACGGCGCGCTGGCTCTGCCGGATGCCTATTCGGTGATGGTCGATGACCGCCGCGGCGTAGAGATGGCCGTGGAACATCTGGTAAAAACGGGCCGCCGACAGCTCTACTATATCAAGGATAAGGATACTGACAGTGCCCTTGCCAAAAAGGATGGTTTTATCTCCGGGATGGCGAACGCCGGTCTGGAATCCGCCGGCCATATTCTGGAGACCGGCGAAACACTGGAAGACGGCATCCGTGCGGTACAGCAGCTTCTGGCTGCGGGCATCCGCCCGGACGGCATCCTCTGCGGGGAGGACCTGACTGCTGCGGGTGCCTTGAAAGCTCTGCTCCGGGCCGGAGTGCGCGTTCCTGAGCAGACTGCCGTGGTGGGCTATGATAACTCGACCTATGCCCGCCTCTGTGAGCCGGAGCTGACCTCTGTGGACAACAAACCGGAACAGGTCGCACTGCTCTGTGTTCAGCTCCTCCAAAGCCGCATCGAGCACGGCGAAGATTATTCCTCTGTCACCCTGCAGCCTGAGCTCATCCTGCGGCAGAGCGGCTGAGCGCCCCCCTTTCTGTGCAGTAGGGGGTGTGTTGTGTCCAAAAATGTAAGCGGTTACATTTTTTCGTAAAAAGCTCTTGTTTTTTCGTTTTGATGTGCTATAATCATGCTAAGAAAGCGCTTACATAACATACCATGGCATTGTCCAGGAGGAATTTTTTATGAAACGTGTAGCCTATGAAGAAATGGTCGATCTGTTTGCCTGTGTGCTGGAAAAGCACGGTTTCACCCCGGCGGATGCCAGAGACGCTGCTGTGATATTCGCCCAGAACAGCCTTTCCGGTGTGTACAGCCACGGCCTGAACCGCTTTCCCCGGGTGATCAGCTATCTGGAAAAGGGAGAGATCGATCCTCTTGCCCGCGCAGAATGCGTCTCCCGGATGGGCTGCATGGAGCGCTGGGACGGCCATCGCGGCTTTGGCCCCCTGAACGCACAGCGCGCCATGGAGCGTGCCTGTGAGCTCGCCAGGGAGAACGGCGTCGGCATCGTAGCATTAGGTAACAACAACCACTGGATGCGGGGCGGCACCTACGGCTGGACTGCCGCCGAAAAGGGCTGCATCGGCATCTGCTGGTCCAACACCGCTCCCAATATGCCCGCATGGGGTGCCAAGGACTGCCGTATCGGCAACAATCCCATCATCCTCGCCGTCCCCCGCTCTGATGGACAGCATGTCATGGTAGACTGCGCCCTGAGCCAGTTCAGCTATGGCAAGCTGGAGAGCACCCGTCTGGCCGGCAAGCAGCTTCCGGTGCCCGGCGGCTACAACGCAGAAGGTCAGCTCACTACTGACCCCGCTTCCATCGAGGAAAGCGGCCGCGCACTGCCCATCGGCTACTGGAAGGGCAGCGGCCTCTCCATCCTGCTGGATCTGATCGCCACGCTTCTCTCCGGTGGAAATGCCGTGCATACCATCGGAACTTTCGGCGATGAGATCGGCCTGACCCAGATCATGATCGCCATCGATCCCACTGCCTTCGGCTCTCCGGCGGAAAATGACGGCATCATCAACGCCATTCTCGCAGACATCAAGGCCAGCACCCCGGCTTCCCCCAACGGCGAAGTCCGCTGGCCCGGCGAGGGAATGCTGCGGACCATCAAGGAAAACCGCGAACTTGGCATCCCGGTGGTGGAAGAGATCTGGGAATCCGTCCTGAATATGAAGTAACTTCCTGACCTGCAACAGCGATCCCCGCCTTTCTGTGGAAACTATCTTTCCCCGGAGGGCGGGGATTTTTGCGCCACGGCAGATTTTCTGTTTGTTCCCACTGCCAGCCTGACCGCATCGCTCTCATCGTCCGGACACAAAAAAGAGACCTGCTGCATCCAGCGATACAGCAGGTCTCCAAGAAGAAAGAGATTCAGTTTTTGCTCATCGTACAGACCAGGCGGATAAATTCCCGCACCTGGGGCAGCTCGCTCTCCTTTTTGCGGTAGAGCAGATAGGTCGAGCGGGTCAGGGGCGTGCCGTCGGCAAAGAAGAGAGGCTCGATGATGCCATCAAAACCGGAAAGGCCGATCTCCGGCACGATGCTCCAGCCCAGCCCGGCCCGCACCATGGCCACGCAGGTGGAAAGCCCGTCCACATTCAGGGGGCTGGAAGGTTCCAGCTTGTGTTCCATCAGCCAGCGGGCCTTCATGGTCATATGTTCGGGGTTGGAGTAACGGCCGATGTACCGCAGCTGTTCCAGCGGAACATCAGCGTTGCTCTTGCTGCGGATCAGGCAGACGGCTTCCCGTTCCAGCAGGATGCACTCCCCGTCCCAGTCGTAGTTGCCCCGGACGACGGCCACGTGGGCCTGACTCTCCTGCAGCTTGCGGATGCAGTCGCGGCTGTGGTCGCTGGAAACTTTCAGCGTCACTTCCGGATACCGGGCCGTGTAAGCCGCCAGAATGGCAGGCAGGCGGTAGGTGGCGTAGTCCAGCGAAGCTTCCACCTTCAGCGTGCCGCCCACGACGCCCCGGCCCTGCTGGATGCGCTCCCGCAGGGTGTCCAGTTCCCTCTGGATGCCTGCAAACGTCTCCCTGGCCTGCTCCCCCGCCGGGGTCAGGCTCAGGCCCTGCTTGCTGCGCAGGAACAGCGGGGCCCCCAGCTCTGTCTCCATATTCTGCAGCCGCTTGCTCAGAGTGGGCTGGGCAAGGTACAGCTTTTCTGCTGTATGGGTCAGGTTTTTGGTATTGGCAAGCTCCAGAAAGATCTGCAGGTCCTTTTCGTCCATGGCACATTCCGTCCTTTTCCTGATAGTACCATCAGTATACCGAGTATCGGACAGAAGTGCAAGTGGCCTTGCTCCCATTCACAGCTTCTGGATGGTATCCAGCAGGTAGGTGGTGAACTCCTCGCTGGTGGCACCGTCCTTGTCGGTGGTGACGACCAGCTTCTTCTCGGTGTTGCAGCAGATGTCCAATGCCTTTTCCAGCTTGGCGGTGCGGTCGCCGTAGCCGATGTGGGCCATCAGCTGGCCTGCGGCGCGGATGAGGGAGCAGGGGTTGGCATACTGGGCACGGCCATGATTGATGAGGAAGGGGGCGGTTCCGTGGATGGCCTCGAACAGGGCGTACTTATTGCCGATGTTGGAGGAGGAAGCACTGCCTAAACCTCCCTGCATCTCAGCGGCAGCGTCGGTGACGATATCGCCGTACAGATTTGGCAGGACAAAGACCTCGCAGCCCCTGGTGAACTCAGGGTCTGCCATCTTGGCGGTCATGGCGTCTACCAGACGCTCCTGCACCTCAATGTCGGGGTACTCAGTCTCGCCGATGTGGTGGACGGCCTTGAGGAAGTTGCCGTCGGCCAGCTTGACGATATTAGCCTTGGTGACGGCCGTCACATTGTGCTTGCCGTTCTTCCGGGCATACTCAAAGGCGGCACGAGCAATGCGCTCACTGCCCTGTCTGGTCTGTACCTTGAAGTCGATGGCAAGGTCATCATTCACCTGAATGCCCTTATTGCCCCAGATGTACTCGCCCTCGATGTTCTCCCGGAAGAAGCACCAGTCGATGCCCTTCTCGGGGATCTTGATGGGGCGGACGGCGGCAAACAGGTCAAGACCCCGGCGGAGCAGGCTGTTGGCCGATACCATATTGGGCATGGGGGTGCCATCCGGGAAGCACTCACCGGCACGGGGCGTGGTGAAGGGTCCTTTGATGAGGACATTGCACTCCTTGCAGGCTTTCAGCACATCCTCGGGCAGGCTCTCGCCCAGCTCCACCCGGCGCTCGAACGTCATACCCTCGATGATGCGGATCTTCACTTTGCCGCTGGCAATTTCGGGAGCCAGCATCTGGTTCAGCACACGGAGCGCCTGCTTCATGATGAGGGGGCCGATGCCGTCACCGGGCATGACGCCGATGGTGATGGTGTCCAGCTTGGAAAAGTCGGTCACTTCCTTGTCTGCCTTCATCCGGTCGATGCGGGCGAAGTCGGAGCGGATGAGCTCTGCCAGCTTTTCCTGTGCGATCTTGATCTGGTTTTCCTGTTCCGCGGTGGTAACATACTCAGCCATCGTAATTTCTCCTTTTCTCTTATTCCTGAAAATCTGAGGGCAGGGGCCGTTGCCCGCAGTTTCCGGCGGGGACAGCCCCTGCCCTCAGTTGTTTGATGATATGTGATTGCTTACTGATTGTTGCGGTAGTAGTTGATGAGGCAGCCGTCGGCGATGATCTGGCGCTCGGCCTCGGTCAGGGCACCGGTGGAGACCGGGAACTCCGTGACCGTTCCATTAGGCTTGACGGCGTAAGCGGAGAAACTGGCCTTGTTTTCCAGCACAGCCTGACGCAGGCCCGGCACAAAGATGTAGTCGCCCAGCTCAAACACCTCGGGATCCTCCACCAGGAAGGGAGTCATGCCCCAGTTGATGCAGTTGGAGCGGTAGCGCTTGGTAGCGTACTGTTTTGCAAAGTTGGCAGATGCACCCATCACGCGCTGGCAGGAAGCAGCCTGCTCCCGGGCAGAGCCGTCACCGGGCATATTGGCGAAGATGGTGGAACCGATATCGGTATGGGCCGGGTCGTTCTTGATGCCGGCTTTGGTGAGCGCCTCGTAGACCTTCAGCACTTCCTCAGGCAGAGCCTTGCCTGTCTCACGGTCGCGCTCGATCTGGCGCATCTCCTTGCTGCGGCCCACATACTGGGGGTCGCGGCGGGACAGAGCGAACTCGGACAGACGCTCAGGGTTGGAGCGATAAGAAGAAGTTTCACCGGAAGGGATGAGCTCATCGGTGGTGGTGACGGGGTCTGTGATGTAGGAGCAGACCTTCACCAGCAGGTCGTCGGTCAGGGCAGGCATCTCGGGCCAGTCCTTGATATTCGGGCCGAAGCGCAGCTCTGCATCCGGCTCTGCATGGCCCCAGCCATTGTAAACACGTTTTGCGTACAGGTTTGCATTGTAGTGGTACTCGGGGTGGGTGTACTCCACATCCAGATCGGTGGCTGCAGTCAGCTTGCCGCCGTTGGCTGCGGTGGCCGCGATGGAGCGGGCGTCCATCAGGGCAACAGCCGCCATCTGGCCCTCGCCGGGCTTGGAACCCTCGCGGTTGGGGAAGTTGCGGGTGGTGTGGCGGATGGAGAACTCACCGTTGGCCGGGCAGTCGCCTGCACCGAAGCAGGGGCCGCAGAAGCACTCCCGCATGATGGCACCGGCATTCACCAGGTCACTGGCGCGGCCGTTCTTCAGCAGCTCACTCAGAGCGGGCATGGAGCCGGGATAGATGCTCAGGGTAAAGGCACCGTTGCCGCAGCTCTGGCCCCGCAGGATATCAGCGGCGGCACAGATGTTATCGAAGGTGCCGCCTGCACAGCCTGCGATCTCGCCCTGATCCACCCAGATCGCGCCGTCGTGGAACTTGCTCATCAGGTCCATCTTGGCACCCTTGATCTGCTTGTTGGCTTCTTCCTGCACGGCATGGAGGATGTCGGCGGCGTTGGCCTGCAGCTCGTGGATCGTGTAGGTGTTGGAGGGGTGCATGGGCATGGCGATGGTTGCCTCGATGGTGGACAGGTCGATGTAGACGCAGCCATCGTAGTAAGCGACTTCGGCAGGGTCCAGCTTCTTGAAGTCCTGCGGACGGCCATGGATGGTGTAGTAGCGCTGGGTCTCCTCGTCCGTGACCCAGATGGAGGACCAGCAGGTGGTCTCGGTGGTCATGACATCGATGGCGTTGCGGTACTCGATGGGCAGGCTTGCCACGCCGGGGCCGACGAACTCCATGACCTTATTCTTGACGTAGCCGTTCTTATACACTGCACCGCAGATGCTCAGGGCCACGTCGTGGGGGCCGATGCCAGCGCGGGGAGAACCGGTCAGGTAGATGGCGATGACGCCGGGGCGGGCAAAATCATAGGTGCGGCCCACCAGCTGCTTTGCCAGCTCGCCACCGCCCTCGCCCACGGCCATGGTGCCCAGTGCGCCGTAACGGGTGTGGGAGTCGGAACCCAGGATCATCCGGCCGCCGCCTGCCATGGTCTCGCGGTTGTAGCTGTGGATGTTGGCCATGTTCGTGGGCACATAGATGCCGCCGTACTTGTGGGCAGCGCTCAGGGCAAACTTGTGGTCATCCTCGTTGATGGTGCCGCCCACAGCGCACAGGCTGTTGTGGCAGTTGGTCAGGACATAAGGCAGGGGGAACTGCTTCATGCCGGAAGCGCGGGCGGTCTGGATGATGCCCACATAAGTAATATCGTGGCTGGTCATGCTGTCGAACTTCAGCTGGAGCTGATCCATATTGCCGCTCTTGTTGTGAGCCTTCAGGATGCCGTAGGCCATGGTGCCCTTCTCGGCTTCCTCTTTCAAGGTGTGGATGCCGGACTTCTGGGCCACTTCTTCGGGGCAGGAGCAGATGGTCTCGCCATTGACGAGGTAGATGCCGTTCTCATACAGTTTGATCATAATGGTACGTCCTTTCTATGGAGTTTACTGGTTATACTCTCTTCAAATCCCGGCGGGGATCTTCTTTCCGGCCTTATGATACCGCGCCGCAAGCATTCTGTAAAATATTCAATTTTGATGAAGAAGCATTCTCTTTTTTGATGGGCATAAGTAAGAAAACAGCCCCGTGTCACAGACACAGGGCTGTTTTTCAGGGAGATGAAAATGAGGAGAGAGTAAGATCCGAATCGTTTCTATGGGACGGTCACTTGCGGATATACAGCGTGCCGTCCATGATGCGGCGGGCGGTGCGCTGGACTGCTACGCCGGAGACATTGATCTGATCCAGAGGCTTTTTGGGGTTATCGATGTAGGGATACATGGTCATGACACCGGAGGGATGGCCCACCCGGACGGTCTGCTGACCGGGCTTGATATCTGCCAACTCATTCATGATGGTGCCGGGCACAAAGGCGGCGACACTGATGGAAGAAGCACTGGTCAGTGGACATGCCTTATGGCACTTGAAGACGCTGATGACGCGGGCGCAGATGTCCATCTCCCCCGTCTTGACTTCCCTGCCGCTGATGTCCGTAAAGTCCACCGGGGCGGTCACAAAGCCCACCTTGGGCACCGCCGGGCTGTTGGCGGTGGCATCGGCGGGGTCCTTCGCAAAGCCCATCTCGACGCAGGCCGCGCCGCGGATGGCTTCCAGCTTCCGGGCCAGCGCCTTGTTGGCGTCCACCTCGGCGGGCAGTTCGGTGCCCTTGATGCCCAAATCGGACGCACGGACGATGACCATCGGGTTGGAGACATCCAGAATGGACGCCTCGATCGTCCCCTCTTCGCCGAGGTCCAGCACCTCTTTTGCCTTGCCGGTGGGGAACAGTTTGCCGGTCTTGGCACCTGCCGGGTCAAGGAAGTTGACCTTCAGCTCCCCCGCTGTGCCCTCCACTCCTGCAATGGCGCAGTCACCCTCGTTGTTGAACTGACCGTCCTTCACGGGCACTTCCACGTCAATGGCCTTATTGGTGTTCAGATTGAACATATGCACGATGGTAGTGGGCTCCGTCAGGTGCTCCACAAGGCCCATCTCTACGGCAAACGGAGCTGTGGCGGCAGTCATGTTGCCGCAGTTGCTCTTGTAGTCGATTTTGGGCTGGCCCACAATGGACTGGCCCACGATGTAATCCACGTCAATGCCGGGACGGTCGCTCTTGCTGACCACCACGATCTTGTTATTGCTGGACACACAGCCGCCCAGACCGTCGATCTGCTTGGGATCCGGACTGCCCATGGCCTGCACAAAAATGTCATCCCACTGCTCCCGGGCAGGCAGGTCGGAGGCTAAAAACATACAGCCCTTGGACGTACCGCCGCGCATGAACACACAAGGAAATTTACGCATTTTATCTGATCCTTTCTTTCAGGTTTCTTCCGTTCTGCCCTTATGAAACCACAGCCCGACTCATTTGTAAAATATTGAATTTTGATTAAGAAGCATTCAATATTTGGATGGATAGGCAAAGAAGGATCCTGTTTTTCACATTATAATGGAATGATGGAGACACCCGAGCGTGCCGCCATCAAGCAATTTCGCCCCTTGCAAAATCTGCTGGCGAAAATCACGACCGTGCAAAAGCTGTGCATTGACCGCGCACTCATATCCGAATTTTCTTCCGCTTTGGACGCTTCTCCGAAAGTGACCGTTTCCGTACCTTTAATAATGATGTGCCTTTCCGGGGTGGCCGCGTTTTTCCTTAATTCCAATTTCTATGCTTTCCTGCAGGAGCTCTTGAAGCGAGATCTTCTCATCATAAAGTTATGATCTAGCATAACATGGGAATTTGTACCGAATATGCGAATCAGCTTCTTTGTGCTGCGTGGCTATGCGCTGCACTCAGATTCCAAAACGCCCGTTGACGCATACTGCCTAAGGCATTATAATCGAAGCATGGCAAAGTTTGCCGAAGCCACGGAAAACAAAAGCAGGAGCGCTGAAACATGGACTACCATTACCCTGACCGCACCTACAAAAAGAGCCGCTTCCAGCAGGAGCTGGAGCTGAGCGTCTCGCGCAAACTGGTATCAAGCCTGCTGCTGGGGTGTCTTTTGTTCTGTGTGGCCATTGCTGCTGTCAACACTCTGAATCAGAATGCCCGGCGGGAAGATCACCTCGATGGCATCGCTGCCACCTTTCATGAGGTATACGATGATACGGCAGCGTTCCTGCTGGACACTGAGCATACCGAATTATTTCTCTCCAGCCAGAGAAAGGAACAGAATAACCTCCGGTATCTTATCAGCCAGTATAATGTCTCAGCGCTTGTGGAGATACAGCTCATCCTGACAGATGCAAACGGTAATGTGCGGTTCACTACTTTTTCAGAGGGAGAGATGAACCTCCATCGGCAGGAGTTCAACTGCATTGCCGCGGACAATGCTCACCATCTCATGCGAAGTGTCTACACCACAGTCTACCATTTTCGCGCCAACAGCTCCGAGTATGTCATGATACATCCTCTCTACCGGGATGGCGAATACCAGGGTGCGGCAGCGGTCTATCTGAATGAGAACGATTGGACGAAACTGTTCGGGAAATATCAGTACGACGCCATCCTCACCAAGCCCAATGGTGACGTCATCGCCTGTTCGAACTCCTCTTTTCTCTCCCAGAAAAATGCCAACAAATACCTGCCGACCAACTCTGCACGGTATGTGAAAATAGACGGAAATCGCTACCTGCGCAGCAGCCGTTCGCTGGAAAACGGTACCGTGCTGGCCTATTCGTTCATCTATTCGCCCTCTAATTATGATTACCTCTTTGTGGGCCTGCTCCTGATCCTGATGCTGGGGCTGAGCTGGGCGGCGATGTTCTCCCGCATCATGCACGCGATGACGGAGCAGATGGTGAAGTCGGTGGACACCCTCGTACAGGAGATCCGCATCATTCGCAAGGAAAACCCTGACCACATCATCAAAATCGACACCGGTGATGAAATCGAGGAGATCGCCCATCAGGTAAATAAAATGGTACGCAGCATTCAGGAGCTGAGCCAGCGCAACATGGATCTCGCCGAGGTGAACAGCCGGATGGAGATGCAGAATCTGCAGGCTCAGATCAACCCCCACTTTATCTATAATACGCTGGACAATATCCGCTATCTCATCCCGACAGACCCCCAGCGGGCCCAACAGCTCATCGGGCGGTTCATCGGTATCCTGCGGTACAGCATCAACAACACAAAACACAATGTCACCGTCCGTGAAGACCTGAAATATTTGCAGGATTATCTCGTCATCCAGTCCACCCGCTTTGGCGCGAACTTCTCCTATGAGATGAACATCGACGATGCCTGCATGGAGTTCATCATCCCGAAGCTGCTGCTGCAGCCCCTGCTGGAGAACAGCATCAAGTACGGCTTTCAGAAGCGGCCCCGCATCCATGTGAAAGTGAGTGGCTGGCTTGGAGAAGACGCCCTCTATTTCACAGTGGAGGACAACGGCGGAGGCGTGGATGAAAAGACGCTGGAAGAACTGCGGGGCATCCTGTGCTCCGATGAAGTGAACATCGAGCACAACGGCCTGCAGAACATCAACCGCCGCATCTGGCTGGGCTACGGCGGTGACAGCGGCCTGACCATCGACCGTGCCGAGGGCGAGGGTTTCACTGTGAAGCTCAAGCTCCGGCTTGGAGGGAGGTAGAGTTATGTATCGCGTTCTGCTCGTAGAAGATGAAGAGATCATCCGCAAAGGCATCCGCTATTCGGTGCCATGGGAAGAATATGGGTGCAGCGTTGTGGCTGAGGCCGAGAATGGTGCAGTAGGCGAGGAAAAAATTGCGGAACTGCGTCCCGATATCGTCATTACCGATATCACCATGCCGGTGAAAAATGGTCTTGAAATGATTGCTGATACTCGTGAACTGTATAAGTATACCGCCATCATCCTGACCGGCTACTCAGAGTTCGAATATGCCCAGCAGGCTATCCGGAACGGTGTTTCGGACTATGTGCTCAAGCCTCTGGACATGGATGAGATGCGCTCTGCGCTGGAAAAGGCCATCCGTCTTGCAGAGGATAATCAATATCTGCAGAAGTGGGAGGACGCGGCGGAGGCCATCCGCAGCCGCACGGCCCTGCCGATCCTCAGCGAGGACAAAGTCACCGACCCTCTGGTGCTGCGTATCGTAGCCTACCTGAAAGAGAACTATCCGCGCAAGATAACTCTCTCTGACCTGCAGGAACAGTTCCACTACTCGGAGCGGTATATCAACCAGAAGTTTCAGAAAGAGCTGGGAACAACGGTGATCGACTATCTCAATCGCTGCCGCATCCAGAACGCCCTCGAACTCATCCGGAAAGGGGAGATACCTGTCTCCAAGATCGGCTGGGAGTGCGGCATCGGCGAGTATAAATATTTCAATCATGTCTTCAAAAAATACATGGGCTGCTCCGTGCGGGAGTATCAGAGCACCCTGAAATAAGAGGAAGAGAAAAAATACCGAGCAGTCATTGTTCGGTATTTTTTCCATTTATTCTGCAATTTGAGTATTATTTTTGTGGTAAAAGCATTAAAATGGAATCATCGAAAGGTTTCAAGTAAAAAATGGAGGTTTTTACTATGAAAAAGATTTCTCGTCGTTCGTTCCTGATGGCTACCGGTGTTATCGCAGCTTCTGCTGCTCTGAGCGCTTGCGGCGGCTCCTCCGCCAGCACCTCTTCTGCCGGTTCTACCGCTGCTTCCACTGCCGCTTCTGCTACTGCTGCGCAGGGCGGCGGAGATCTCGTCATCTACTCGCCCAACTCGGAGGGCCTGCTGAATGCCACCATCCCTCTGTTCGAAGAAAAGTACGGTGTCAATGTGGAACTCATTCAGGCTGGCACTGGCGAGCTGGTCAAGCGAATCCAATCCGAGAAGAATGATCCCTATGCAGACGTCCTGTTTGGCGGTTCCTGGTCTCTGATGTACACCAACGAGGATCTGTGGGAACCGTATGTCTCTGTCAACGATGCAAATGTCATTGATGCCTATAAGAATAAATGTGGCTTCATCACCGGCAACGTGCTGGACGGCAGCGTCCTTATTGTCAATACCGACCTCATCGGCGACATCAAGATCGAGGGCTATGAGGATCTGCTGAACCCCGCCCTGAAGGGCAAGATCGCCACTGCTGACCCGGCAAACTCTTCCTCTGCTTTCGCACATCTGACCAATATGCTGCTGGCTATGGGCGGCTACGAGGACGACAAGGCATGGCAGTATGTCCATGACCTGTTTGAGAACGTAGACGGTAAGATCTGCGAGAGTTCCAGCGGCGTTTATAAGGGAGTCGCCGACGGCGAGTATGTCGTGGGGCTGTCCTATGAGGACCCCTGCGCACAGCTGGTGCTGGACGGCGCACCCGTCAAGATCGTTTACATGAAGGAAGGCACCGTCTTCCTGCCCGCTTCTGCCACCATCATCAAGGATGCAAAGAACATGGACAATGCAAAACTGTTCATCGACTTCATCCTGAGCGAGGAAGTTCAGAACATCTGGGGCAGCACCCTGACCAACCGTCCCGTCATGAAGAATGCTGCTACCAACGACGCCATGACTCCGATGTCTGACATTAAGGTCATCGAAGAAGACATCCCCTATGTCAGCAGCCATAAGTCCGAGATCGTAGATAAGTACACTGAGATCTTCACTGATCTGCAGAGCAAGTAAGTTTGAACGCAGTAGGAGACTACTATGAGCAGAATATCAGTCAAAGATGCAGTAAAGCGATACGGGAATAATACGGTCATCCCGGACCTGAATCTGGAGATCGGAGATGGTGAGCTGTTCACCCTGCTCGGCCCCTCCGGCTGCGGCAAGACCACCCTTCTCCGTATGATCGCGGGCTTCAACTCCATTGAGGGCGGCGACATCTTCTTCAATGAGAAGCGGATCAACGATATGGACCCCAGCAAGCGCAACATCGGCATGGTGTTCCAGAACTACGCCATCTTTCCTAACCTCTCCGTCCGGGACAATGTTGCCTTCGGCCTGAAGAACCGCAAGGTGGATAAGGCCGAGATCAAGAAACGGACAGACGAGTTTTTGAACCTGATGCAGATCATGCAATATGCCGATCGTATGCCGAATCAGCTGTCCGGTGGCCAGCAGCAGCGTATCGCACTGGCCCGTGCACTGGTCATTTCGCCGGACGTGCTGCTGATGGATGAGCCGCTGTCCAATCTGGACGCAAAGCTCCGCGTCGAGATGCGCAGCGTCATCCGCCACACCCAGAAGAGCGTGGGCATCACCACGGTGTATGTCACCCACGACCAGGAAGAGGCAATGGCCATCAGCGACCGCATCGCCGTCATGAAGGACGGCGTCATCCAGCATGTCGGCACTCCCCGCGACATCTACCAGCGCCCGAAGAATGTTTTTGTTGCCACCTTCATCGGCCGCACCAATATCGTGAATGCCCACATCAAGAATGGCATCGTCACCTTTGCGGACGGGTATCACGAGCACATTGAGGCTCTGGACAAGGCCGCTGAGCAGGATGTGCGCTGTTCTATCCGCCCGGAAGAGTTTATTATCTGCAAGGACGGCAATGGCATCCACGGTACCGTGCAGGAGTGCACCTACCTTGGCCTCAACACCCACTACATCATCGACACTGATCAGGGTGATTCGGTGGAGATCGTGGAAGAGTCCTCCATTGGCGAGGGCCTCAAGAAAGGCGAAAAGGTGCTGCTGAAGGTCAAGAAAGAGAAGATCAACGTCTTCAATAAGGACGGCGATATCAATCTCATCAGGAGCGACGCTTATGAAAAACAATAATAAGTTCCGTCTTGATGTCTGGGGTGCCATCACGCTGGTGACCATCGCTCTTTATGCGCTGTTTCTGCTCTACCCGATGGCATACCTCATCCGGCAGTCCGTACTGGATCCCGACACTGGCGGCTTCACACTGGCTTACTTCACCAAATTTTTCTCCAAAAGCTATTATTTCGATACCCTTATCAACAGCTTCAAGGTGTCCATCACGGCAACCGTCCTCTCCATTGCCATCGGCACCCCGCTGGCCTATCTGTTCACCATCTTTAAGATCAGGGGCAAGGCCGTGCTGAATATCCTCATCGTGGTGGCGTCCATGTCGGCCCCCTTCATCGGCGCTTACTCTTGGATCCTCCTGCTGGGCCGCAGCGGTGTCATCACCACTTTCTTCAGGAATATCGGCATCACCATCCCGGACATTTACGGTTTCGGCGGCATCGTACTGGTCATGACGCTCCAGCTGTTCCCTTTGGTGTTCCTTTACGCCAAAGGCGCACTCAAGAATATCGACAATTCCCTGATTGAAGCCGCTGAAAATCTTGGCTGCTCCGGTGTTGCCTGCTTCTTCAAGGTGGTCGTGCCTCTTATCATGCCCACTTTGCTGGCCGCAGCCCTGCTGGTGTTTATGCGCTCCTTCGCAGACTTCGGTACCCCAATGCTCATCGGTGAGGGCTATCGTACCTTCCCTGTCGTCCTCTACACCGAGTTCATCAATGAGGTCGGCGGCAGCGACGGTTTTGCAGCTGCCATCGCCGTCATCGCTATCGTCATCACGACGCTGGTGTTCCTCGTTCAGAAGTACATCTCCAACAAGAATGCTTTTGCACTGAACAGTATGCATCCCGTGGAGGAGCGCAAGGCCCGCAAGGGCATCAACGCTCTGGTGCATCTGGCGGTCTATCTTGTGGTGGGCATTGCCATCCTGCCGCAGGCCTACGTTATCTACACCTCGTTCAAGAACACGCAGGGAAAGATCTTTGTGGACGGCTACTCGCTGCAGAGTTACCAGACTGCCGTTGGCAAGCTGGGCCGCAGCATCCAGAACACCATCATCATCCCCTTGCTGGCGCTGATCATTATCGTGCTGCTGGCCGTTCTTATCGCCTATCTGGTGGTGCGCCGCCGTAATACCCTGACTAATGTGGTGGATATCCTCTCGATGATCCCCTACATCGTGCCCGGCACAGTTCTTGGTATCGCACTACTCATCGGCTTCAACAAACCTCCGCTCCTCATCAGCGGCACTATGCTCATCATGGTGGTAGCACTCATCATCCGGCGTCTGCCCTACACCATCCGTTCGTCGGTGGCCATCCTGCAGCAGATCCCCATGAGCATTGAGGAGGCTGCTATTTCGCTGGGTGCTTCCAAAATGAAGGCATTCTTCCGTATCACGGTGCCCATGATGGCATCTGGCATCATCTCGGGCGCTATCCTGAGCTGGGTCACCATGATCAGTGAGCTTTCTACTGCCATCATCCTGTATACCGGCAAAACCAAGACTCTGACCGTTGCTATCTACACCGAGGTCATCCGCGGCAACTACGGTACCGCAGCTGCATTGTCCACTATCATGACTGTGCTGACCGTTATCTCCCTGCTGGCCTTCAGTAAGCTCAATGGTGGCAAGGACATCAGCCTCTAAGCAACTTTCTTTTCGTTCTCCTTCTCCCCTGGGTTTCCAGAAAGGACTGTTTCTCAGCAGTCCCGAAAGAGGCTGTTGCAAAATAGTGCGCACGAAAGAAGTTGAAAACTTCAGCAAAGAGCGCCAGAAACAGCTAAAAAGTTGAAAATTCGATTTCAAAATCGAAGAAAAGGT
>ERZ808240.550-NODE-550-length-48436-cov-11.052789_pt1 | contig 48436 bp, 69 predicted proteins | sample MGYA00521084_ERZ808240 | MGnify/ENA primary metagenome ERZ808240 (study PRJEB31516, sample SAMN03275571) | gut metagenome | biome: mammalia-associated habitat; material: feces | host: Papio cynocephalus | place: Kenya | collected 2012-08-06 ...
TTTTATATGATTCTTCCCGTTATGTCAATACTTTATTTTGATATTTTATATTTATGAAAAGTCAAGCAATAAATGCAAAACTTTACTTGCGAAACATCATTTCATCATTTTGCACAACTCTGTTTGCATTTTGTTGGTAAATTTGCACAGACTACCCCTCTTTTCGTTTTGCTCTCTGCTTATTCTACTCTTTTTATGCCAGTCTTGCCAGTTCTTCCTGGAACAATTCGCCGGAGGTTTTCCATCCGAACATCTCCCTTGGGTAGTCATTGATCCAGTCCTCTACCCTCTGGATGTCATCCTCTGTCCGGTCATCGAAGTTCTCTCCCTTCGGTATCTTCCTGCGTACCAGTCGGTTCTGGTTCTCGTTGCTGCCACGCTCAAAGGAGCAGTATGGGTGGCAGTAGAACACGGTCACTCTCTTTTCGGATTTATCTGCTGCCGACTGCTGCATTCCCTTCCAGTCAGCGAACTCCGAGCCGTTGTCCACGGTTATGGTCTTGAATACCTGCCCGAACTGCTCTCCCCACTCTGCTTCTAACTGATCCAGTCGCTTGCAGACCTGCTCAGTCGTGTGTTCATATAAAAGGTATATGAGTTCGTTTCTGGTCTTTCTCTCTGTCAGTACCAGGAGGCTATGTTTGCTCTCCCCTCTCTTGCCTACCACCGTGTCCATCTCCCAGTGTCCGAATTCCTCTCTGGTGTCGATGTCCTCTGGCCGCTTCTCTATGCTTGTGCCTGCGTTGGCTCTCGCCTGCCTACGGACTTTCTTATTCTTCTTTTTCCGTCTCCCCTTTACTGGGAGTGCCTTGTTTGTGATTGTAAGGAATATCCCCTTGTCAATGTAACTATAAAGGGTCGGCTTGCTGATCTCCGTTTCAAACTCCAACCCCTTGGCTTTGATCTCTCCGAGGACTGCTCCGGGCGAGTATCCGTCCTCTGCTATCTTTGTTTCTATGTACTCTGCCAGTCTGTGGTCCTTGCCTATCTTGAGGTCTGGACCCTTGTCTCGCAGGTTCTGTTGGTACTTATCCTCTGCGATGTCTGGGGAGTATCGTTCTTCCTCTGTCAGATCCGAATTGGTATGTGTGTATGTTCCTCTCTTTATCTCACGGTATATGGTGCTGACATGGACTCCTATCTGGTCAGCGATTTCCTGTTTGCCGTGTCCTGCTTTCAGCAGTGCTTCTAATTTCAGCCTGTCGGCTCTGGATAACTGTTTAAATCTGCGCATGGCAGCACCTCCTTGTCTCTTTCTACTATTATCGGTGCTAAAGTTATAAATTTCAATAACAAAACACTTATAAATAAGGATAAGATACCAACAAAGAAGTGGTGCTTTTAGGGTTATATTTTTGTTGAATTTACGGGTTATAAAAGACTTGAATACCTCCGCAACCCAAGGTAATATACAGACAACCTAAAGGAAAGGAGGTGCATCCGATGAACCTGGATGATTTGGTTTCTAAAATAAATAAGCTGAGTAAAGTGATACGAGCACTTACTCAGCTTGCATTGGAAATCGGAACGCTGATCGCAGTGATCAAGTTCATCGTCTTATGATTTCCGCTTGGGTGAGGGGTCCTCCTCTCGCCCTTGCTTCTCAAAATATACCACACGATTGGAGGTCTTGTCAATGAAACGGTTATGTGTTTCAGTTTCGGTTCTGGCTTTTCGGATAGCGGAGTTGCTTATCGTGGTTTCTGGTCTGCTTCTCCTGCTTTCCAGAATGTAGCCGGTCCGTCCGGGGCAGTGCATCTGCTCCGGCTCTAACCCACCGATGTCTGGTCCCAAGTCCAGAAGGCGGAAGCGTGAGGGGAGCAAAGGACAATGCCATGTCTGAATGATGTCTGACAAGTTTGCCTGGTTTTTAATGTGAAAGCCTTAAAGGTAGGAGGAGTTATTGGTTTTACCGATTGCCTATCGCAACTCGTTGATTTTGTTTCCTGCGTTGCAGAGAAAGGGTTAGGTGATGTGTAGCCGAGCACGAGGTCTTATCCGGTGTACCGTAACACTGGACGCTCTCTCCAGTCGGGCGAGACCGATGGGCGACATGGCTCATTGTTCCTTTTAAGAAAAATAGCGGAGGCATTTATAAAATGTTTGAATGGTCGAAGTGTATAATGGAAAAAGTTGAAAATAGTGGCTGCCTTGATGAGCGTGAACTGCGTTCAGTCGAGATTGCGCTAAGATTGTACGATATGTACGACCGTGCCTTGGATGAAAGTCTTGGACTAGAAGAGAAGAGTCTTTTGGAATTAAGGCATAGAATTTCTGAAAGGATCTGATAAAATGATTTATATTGATAAGTGCCGCACCGACCTCGGTGTTACCGTGGACGAGTGGGCGGTTGATGATAGATGTCGGTTCTCTGATTCCGGCAAAGTCGGCATAGGGACCGGTGTTCGTGTGCTCGATGTAACTGACAAGTTTGGCGATGTTCTGGTTCGCCTTGTGATTTCGGATTCCTGTTCTGACAATGTCAGCAGGTTCTCCTGCAGGGAGGTGTTGTCTCGTGAATAAAGAATTGCTTGAGCCGATCATGCGTGCTCACGGAGATAAAAATAAGGACTTGGCTGCGGCCATTGGTATGTCCGTTCCGAACTTCTCCACCATCTGGAATGGTCGTGGCGAGTTCGCTCTGAAGTATATCCGTCTCATTGCCCAGAGGTATTCTCTTACCCCGGAGCAGGTCTATAAAATCTTTATCTTTCCGCAGGGGTAATCATTGCCCCTGCTTTTTCTTTGGCTTCCAAATCCGCCCCATTTGGGCGATAAAAAAGACCCAGTGGGTGTTTGTTCCACTGGGTTGCTTTTCGTCTTATTCTGGCGGTCACGGTGCGCCACGCTCTGGGTTCTGTGTTGTGGTGTTCCCGACATTCATGTCGGTCACATCGTTCGGGTACTTACCCCCTTTAGAACCCCCTCTGCGGCACATCATACCTCCACTCTTTTTATAAGTCAATCGCCAATTACAGAAGTTCGTTGACCTTCTTCTGCACGGCTGCGTAGTCGTATCCGGCTGCCTTCAGCTTCCGCTTTCTGGTTTCGCCGTTGCCCCACTTGCCTGCGATTACTTCTTTGGCTATCTCGGTCACGCTTTTCTTTGCAGACGATGAACCACCGTTTGCAAGGCGATTTACTTCTGCCTGTACCGTTGCGTAGTCATATCCGGCAGCGGCCAGTTTCTTTTTGCGTTCATCTCCATTGCCCCATTTGCCTGCAAGGACTTCCTTGGCTACCGCTGTTACATCCTTCGTACCGGATGCAGGTGTTTCCTTGGTCGCTTTGCTTGCGTAGTCAGGGAGTCCGAAGCCGCGAATGTACTTTCCGTTTACTGCGATCTGTCTCTCTCCAACCGCATCGTTCTTGTTTCCTTCAATTACAGTGATGGTCTTTCCATCGCAGGTCTCTACAATTCCCACATGATCGCTGCTTCCTCTGTTATCTCCTACTCCGTTGTCCTGCCAGTCATAGTAGATATAATCTCCTACCTGCGGTACATAGGCATCATTCTCCTGCCATCTTCCCTTTGCTTTCCAGAGGGCGATCTGTGCGTCACATCCGCACTCAGTCGGGATGATGTCTGTGTGACCTTCAAGGATTGCCACCGCTGACCCGAATGTAGCGCACCATGCGTCCGTGTATTTCACTGCGTACCCTCTTGCAAGAGGTTTGTGGTTATTGTAAATGTCGATGATCTGTTTATGGCTTCCGTTGGATTCCTTGCATCCGAGGTATCTTCTCGCCCTGGTTACCATAGCCTGTCTGATCTGCTTCTCTGTCATAGTGAATTCCTCCTAAAATAATAGGGCAGCCTACTGGCCGCCCTGCTGCGTATGTTTCCTGTTACTGTCCCTCGGTATCATCCGAAGCACCGATGTTGGCGGAGTCGGTTAAACCTTCCCCGATGATGTAAGCCACCACGGACGCTCCTGCCATGATGAGTGCGGTTACCTGCGTTGCCGTGTTGTCTGTTCCTCCTGTGGCGAGGATCATCATTGAGACGAATGATGCCACTGCCGTCCACAATTTTCTGCTTGTGAGTTTTCTTACCCAGTCGATTTTCTTCATTGCTTTGTCCTCCTATACGATTTGTTTGAGTGCCTGTTCGTTCAGAAAGTCCTTCTGCTCATGCTTGACCTTCTGAGCGTAGTCGAGTGCTGCGTGCATATCCCCATTGCAGTGTGCGTCCGGGATTCTCTGCACCGCTCTGGCTGTCGCTTCTCCGAGTGCCAGGGAAGCATTGACGCAGTTGATGATGCAGAGTTCGTTCTTCTCTCGGATTTTCTCTCTGGCATCTACTTCTTTCTGCCGTTCTTCCCGCTCTGCTTTTTCCTTGTCGGCACGCTTCTGTATGCTCTGCTCAATGAGCCAGAAAAAGAAGCCAGTCAGTGCCGATGGGATACTCGCTGCCACGATGATTGCTGTCACATCCATGCGCTGCACCTCCTCTCTAAAAAGACCGCCCTGTCCGGACGGTCCTTAATTCTGATTTAATTTCTCACACCGCTTGCATGGGTATTGCGTCATCGGTATGTGATAATTTGTGCAGTGGGCACAGGTGCCGCTTTCCTCGCAGACGAGGTCACACTCTTTCATGTGTTTATGGCAGTACCTGCTCCCATGTGCGTGGGTACATTGGAAGTTATTTTGTCTTGGTTTCTGCCTTGTACTTCTCGCCTGTGATTTTCTCGTACTCTGCTTCATCAATAGTTCCCTTCTCCACTCTGGCTGCGATCTGTTCCTTTGTCAGCCTGCCTGCGGTATAAAGTCTTTTCAGACTGTCGATTAATGCTCTCATTATAACAATCCCTCCTCGATAAGCTGTGCGGTGTAGTCATCGATCGCCTTGTCGGTGCTGATTTCCTCGATGGATTTCAGCATCTGGTATTCCGATACAGTGATTTCTCTGCTGTCGCATTCCCAGTCCGTATAGGCTTCCATGCCCTCGGTTGCTTCGTGCTGCACTTCCTTGATGTTCTTTCTCTGGATGTAGATGCCATCAGCCACAAGCTGCAGCTCCTGCGGCTCCTCGGAGCATCTTTCCTTGGTCCATTCCTTCATGGTTCTGCCTCCTTTTGATTTTTGATATTATTTTCTTAAGCCGGCCCACATGGATATAAGGTTTTATCCTGCTCTGGTAGCAGTCGTATGTGTCCGTGCAGGTAAACCATCCCATGTACGACAGCATGGCTTCGATGTGTCTGTGAAAGTATCCACGGTTCGCTTCCTTTGCCCTCTCCATTTTCTTTGCCAGACGTGTTGCGGATAGCATGATGTTCTTTCTGATCAGCGTCTTGGTTCTGTAAAATATAAAACCCATAAAGTCCAGTGCCCTGCCTATCTTCCGCTTGCCCTTCTCGTAGTAGAATTTGCATACCTGGTAGTTGTGCTTCAGCTTTAATCTGAAACGCTGACCGAGCATCTTCTTTATCTCCACGATGGCTCTCTGGAGGACTTTCTTGCTGCTTGCGAATATGACGATGTCGTCCATGTACCTTTGCAGCTTTGGCAGACCAAGCACCTCTGTGATCAGTCGGTCGAGTGGTTCTAAGAGGTAATTTGCCAACCACTGGCTGATGTAAAATCCGAGCGGGATTCCTTTGTTAAATCCCTGCAGGCATAATTCGATGATGTATAAAAACCAGTCATCCTTGATTCGGATTGCCAGTTCCCTCATCAGAATTTTCAGCCGGATACTATCATAAAAATGCCGGATATCCATTTTGGCGAAGCACCGTGTTCCTTTCGGGTCATGCAAAAGCCACCGCTCTATTTCTCTCTTTCCGTAGTGTGCTCCACGCTTTGGGAACGAACCACAGGAGAATTTATAAGCAGTGGCTGTGATGATTGGCTCTAATACCAGAACAATGATGTGGTGCAGCCATTGTTCGTGGATTTCCGGCATATAAATTTTACGGTGCTTGCCGTGTTCATATATTATCTTCGGTGTCCTCTTGCGAGGTTTGTATGCCAGTTCCGGGTGTGGGACGTCCACTCCCTCCGGCTTTGTGTTTAGGATCATGTCGTGCATTTTCCGAACCTCATCATCGAGGTGTTCGTCTATGTACTGGATCTCTTTTCTCTTGGTCTTTCCTTTGCGTAATTTCTTATACGCTTTCCGGATGATGTCATCCTTCAGCATTTGTTGATACAGATATTTGTACTCTTTGTGACCGTGCTCCGGTTCATTACGCAGATGGAGTTCTATGTGTGTTTTTCGCATTCTGCTGAGTACTCCTATAAGATATTTTTTCTTCTATCTCCTACGCACGGCAGGTGCGACCGCTTTACCGTGCGTCCTGTGTCGGACTCATTTCCACTCATCTTCCCAGTAATGGTGAGTAAGCCTTGTTTCAAAGGTCAGCGGTGTAGGAAGCAGGACTGCTTTGGGTTGTTATTCCGTTTAAGATAGAATAAGGCGGCACCGATGTTCCAGTTGGCATTCCCGGCAGTGTTGTTCACATTCAAGTAGCGCAAACCATCATTCGTACCGTTGTTGCAATTACCGAACCGAAGGGCGACCGCCCGAGGTGACGCAGTCCTGCGCCCCTGTTATTCTTCCTTACGCTATTAAAATCCGATTTTGTTCCACTGGGGGAATTCTGCTGATGCAGACCCCCAGACCCCCTATCACGGTGTCTTGCTTACGCTGCGACCCCGACAGGTGGTAAAAGAAGGACGGCGGCACCGATGGCCCAGACGGCAGTCCCGGCAGCGTTGTTCACACCCAAGGAGCGCAAACCATCAACCGTACCGCCGCTGCAATTACCGAACCGAAGGGCGAACGCCACAATCTCGACATTCTGCCATAATCCGTCACAGCCGCCAGTGGATGTGCTTCCCTTGCACGGATGAACCGGAACTGCTCCGAAGCCGGGAACGGTCTGATACTTGTGCGGATAGAAAATACCTGTTTTCTGGGTACTTCCGTCATCGTTAAGCATCTTCGGAAGGCTGATGCCTGTATCCTGGTATTTCGCTCCGGTCACATCGTAGGTGTAGTTCTTGCTAACCTTGTATCTGCCATTTACGAGCAATGTGTACGGGTCACGCATCCACTGCTGATATGTTCCAAGGACGATGGAGTGGAAGATCTTGTTGAGTGACTTCGCATCCTTTGTTCCGTAGAACTGTCCACCGCCTACGACTGCGTTCTGCTTCACTCCGTTGGTCGGTGCAAGGCTCGCATCGTATCCGCTCGAATTTCCGTATCCGTATGCTTCCTGTGAGTTCGTGCTCTTTGCGAACATGATCAGAAGGTCAGTGATTGTCTGAACAATTCCGCCACCGAGGAATGCGGCACGGCTTGAGAAGTTTGCGATTGCGGTATGCTCTTTGTCCGTGGTGTTATTGTAGCAAGGCTGCAATCCTGCCAGAGATACCATCTTCGGTGTTGAGCCGTCTGCTCCGAGGATTGAACCGTAAAACATCGGAATCCATACACCCTCTAACACATTGTTGTTCGGATCTACAAATCCGATAGGCTCGAAGCCGTCTCTTTCTCTCATGGAGAATTTAACAACACGGTCATTGCCGAGCATATACTCCTGCTTATAAATTCTGGCAAGCCATGAGAACGCTCCGCCGTTGTAACTTGTGTTGGAAACATCCGAAGCAGTACCGTCCTCTTTCTTGGTGTAGTCGTTCTCATCCAGTCTGTAATCCGGTGTTCCATCTGCTCTTACCATCCACGGCTTGTTTGCCACGATAATCGGGAAATCTGCCCAACTGTTGAGCGTCATTGCTCCGGTGTCCTTGTTGAGTGAAATCGGAGTGAAGTCTTTGTTCTGTCCGATGTATTCGATTCGTGCTGTCGGACTTAAAACATCCATGTGCTCAATAAAGCCATAGATTCCGTCTGCAGATAAAATTGCATAGCACTTATCGAGGGTTTCCTTGTCTGCGATGTATGTCTTTCCCATTATTCTTCTACCTCCTCGTAGTATAAAAGTCCGTTATCCACACCAAGCACATACTTATCCCCAGTGGTCTGGTCGTAAAGGTACATACTGTTTGGTGTTACGATAGTTACATCTGTTGCGTTGGCGACCTCGGTCAAGAAGTCCATGGTAATCGTGGACGGGAGGAGGTCGTTGTAAGCGGGCATATAATCCCACTGGTTTGCGACTCCGACTGCCAGTGCGTAGAGGATTTCCCCCTCGTCCGGGTCCTGTGCGTAAATGCCGACCTCTTTCACGTAGTAGCCATTCTTAAGGTTTCCGGTGTCCTGCTTATTTGTGATGATGAATTTCACATATACATTGGACTGGTTCTGGGTCGTCACTGTAATCAGTGCGAACTCCTGCTTCTTGGATTTGAGAGCAGTTCTGTTTGTGAGTGCTTCGCCATCTGAATATGATCCGTCTCCGGTTGCGGCCTTGGTCAGTTTGATTGTACATCTTCCTGCCTGTGCCTTGGCGAGCAGGGCGATTCCTTTGGCTGTCAGCACTGCTTCTTTGAATACTCCTGCCATCGTTGTTCCTCCTTTATGTTGTTATTTTGGAATGTGATGCCATTCCCACTGCCACCCTCGGCACAGTGCCGTGTACGCTTGCCTGTGTGTTCTGTGCTCCGTTTAGAATTGTGGTCTTGGTGTTTCTTACCACTATCGCTGCAAAACCGCTCACACCGCCTAACAGCGTGCCTGTGCGTGGGTTGACATTATTCCCGATAGTCTCATGCGAGGAACTTACTGCACCTGCTGCAGCGTTCCCTCCCATACTGATATCTCCGGTGCGTCCTTCCGGGTGGTTTGTTACCGTTCTGGACGGTGCGGAGGTTACGGCTGATGCGGCCGTCTCCTGCATGGTGTAATCGTTAGTGGTCTGGTGGTGGTTCAGCACCTGTTCTTTCGGACTGCTGACCACCCCGGATGCCACTGTTTCATGCATTTCCATTTCTCGCTCTACCAGTATCCTGCGGATATGGGAGCGGGTGTTCTTTACTCTCTGAATGATGGAGAGGAAGTAATTTGCCATTTCCTCTGTCATTCTGGCATTGGTTATGATGTCGAATGTTCCGGGAGTGTATGGACCCTCGGTGTAATCGAACCATTCCTCTGTCCTGCCTTCCCCGAATACAATCTCTATCAGTTCTGATACCGCACTCGGAGTTCCTGCCTTGGTATGCCACAGGAGTGTCCTCTTTATGATGTTGCGCTTGGTTTCCAGATTCATGCTCTCCTGGTAGTATGGGGTTCTTAGTTCCACCGCCAGTATGTCCAGTATTCGTTCTGGCAGTTCGTCAATGACCGCCATGGTTCTAGTGTGTGCTGCCAGTCGAAGCATTCTCTGGTGCTCCTGCTGCACTGCGTAGGAGATGCAGCGCACCTCCGTGCTCTGCGCTATCTTCCATGGCAGCAGGTCTGTGATCTGTCCGTCATATAAACTAATCATTTTCAACACCTCCGTATGTCACGGTCTGTGTTCCTATCCTTGCGACACTGGTGTCCGGCACGGTCGTAAATACCGGGAAGGTTATCTCTGCCCTCTTTGCTCCGGCTGCCACGATCCGCTTCATGAGTTCTGAAGGGTTGATATCTCTGCCGATGGTTCTGGTCTGCCATTCGATGTAATCAGCCACCGCCTGCGCCACCTCCGCCTGTATCGTTCCTGCCTTGGACTGGTCGCTCAAATTCACATAGTATGTGAATGCAATGTTAAATTTGACCGTCTCCGGTGCAAGCACGGTTACCTTGTCGGTAAGCGGGCGGATGTTTTCATCCTGCAGGTACGCTGCCACTCCGTCTATGACGGTCTTGGTCGGAAGTTCTCCGTCCGTCATAATGAAACGGATTTCTACCTCTACTGGGTTCGGACTGGTTACCTTTACATCTCCGATGGTCTGGCTGTAGGTCTTTGTCCAGTATTTGTATGCATCGTCCGGTCCTGCGACACTGTATCCGCTTGGTGCGAGGAATATCCTCTCTGCAAGGCTCTCGTCTGATTCGAGGTCTGCTCCACCGCTTGTCTTGGTCGTGTTGCTTACGCTCTCCACATACGGTATCAGATCAACCAGTACATTGACCTGCCCCGGCAGCAGTTCGTTTCCGTCTACTCCGTTCTCGGTGCAGAGTGCCCTCACATCTACATAGGTTTCTCCTGCAGGAATTTCCTCATATCCTACCGTGGCGAAGTAGTTGAGGTTGCCGTCCGTGACCTTTGTTCCTTCCGGTATGCCTACGGCAGCAGGTCGCTTCTCTGAAAGAGTGAACCTCAGTGTCGTTTCCGCAGGGGCCGGCTGCTTTCTGGTTACTCCCCTGCCTGCTCCGAGGTTGTCGAGGAATTCTCCGTAGGAGTATTTGATTAAGTCCTGCTTTCCGGCTCTGTCTATGTACTGTTCGTCCTGGTATAATTCCAGTGCGATGGCATATAGCATGATGCGGTTCGGATCTGAAGGAGAGAGGGTTATCTCCTGTCCTGTGATGCGTTTCCATTCGCTCTCAAAGTTTGCCACCATTCTTGTTTTCATTGCTTCCAGTGTGTCATTGTCAATGAATGACACCTCTGGGAGGTCTTTTACGCTTTGGATTGTGTCAGACATTTGTTATTACCACCTCCGCCTGTAACTGCCCATCCTCATTGAATGAGAAGTTGATATCTTTTACTGTTGCCCTTGGTTCGTACCGGTCCGTCTTGTCGATGATCTCCACTGCGAACTGGCTCTTTGCCACATCCATCGGCATTCCTACAAAGTCTGTATTCAGACCGAATTCCCGGTCGAGCGGGCACGTTCCCTCTGCTGTCTGGTATAAACATTCCAGACACCTTTTAATATCTGCGATGTCTCCGCTTGCGTAGTCAAAGGCTACGGTTATGTTTTTTAGGTCTATTGTCATTCCGCTGCCCTCCCTACAGATATTCTTCCAGTGAAAGATTGACATCCATCTTCTGGATTTCCCCTGTTCCCATGACAACAAGGTTCGACTGGGTTGCCTGCGTGATCTTCCACTTGTGCGACCCTACGGCATGATTTCCGATGACCAGTTTCTCCACCCTTCCTTGCTGCACTGCCTTTGTGATTTCATGGAATGTTTTCCACGGCTTCACTCCGTGCTGTGCGTTCAGTACGACCTTAAACTGTACGGTCATCAGTTCCGGGTTGAGGAACTCTGACTGTGGCTTTTTCCCGATGCGCTCATGCTTCGCCCAGTTTGCCGATATGGTTCTCTGGTAGTCTGTGAAGTTGAGGATTCTGCTGTCGCTCGTTTCAAAGACGATCAGTTTTCCGAAGTTTCCTATTCTTCCCATCTCATCAACCTCCCAGTGCCTTTACTCTTTTTTCCAGTGCGTCCAACTGTGCCTGCAGAGACGGCTTTTCTTTTGTCTTTGCTGTGTCATCCTGCAGGTTGGATATCCCGGTCTTGTTATCATCAATGTCCGAGAACGCATCGTTTATCTGCTCCAGTGTTACATACGGCTTGTCCTCGTATCCATACCCCTCGAATTCCACCTTCGGGGCACGCAAGATCAGCGTCTGCTTCTTTTCTGAATAGGACATGACTGCTTCATTCACATTGTTGCTCATCTCCTGCCGGAAGATGCCTGCACCACCCTCATGTGGTGTGTTCGCTGAGTTGTACACCGGTCCAAGTATTACCCCGGACACCGTGCCGTTGGAAAAGCAAGCCACGACCACGAGGTCGTCTACCTTTGGTATGTTGTACTGCAGGGCGAGGAATGGAAGCTCGCTTGTCACGGAGTCGTCTCTGTCCTCATACACCACCCTGGCTTTCCCTGCTGTGTAATTGATTGAGGATATCTTCCCCAGTCTGATTGTCGCTGCTGCCATGCTCTCCACCTCCTTAGTTCGGGTTTATCCATGACCCCGGCACTCCTGCCTTGGTCGTCAGATTCAGCATTCCCTGTGAAATATTGAATATCGTATATGTTCCAGGTCGTCTTGTACCTGTCGGGTGTCCTCCGGTTACCTTGCCTGCCAGTGCTTCGGCTGCGGTGTAGTAACCCTTTTTCGTAGTGGTCAGTGTGTACTTTCCGCCCTTTACTGGTGTCTGCGTTCCTGTGGACTTCGTTGCCGTGGTAGTCGTTGTGGAGGACTTCGTCTCCGTCTTTGACTTCTTTGCCACAGCCTTGGTCGATGATTTGGCATCTGTGAAGCGGGTCGGCACTTTCCGAAGGTCAAGTTTCTGTTTACATCCGCTTCCGATATCCCATGTAACCTTTTCCACATAGTACTTGCCGTCCAGTTTCCCGAAACCTTTTAGGGTCACGCAGGAGGTCGCTATGATCTTCCTGTTGGCTCTGGTCATTGTTACTGACATGGTCGTGTCGCCCTTGTTGGCTTCATTGATTTTTGCCAGCGTGATGCGCTCTGCTTCCGATGCGTTGCTCGCTGCATCCGTGACCTTCAGTATTCTGTTTCCGCCACCGACTTCGACCTTTATGGTCTGGTTCTTATCATTATTGGTGTACTCATACTTTGCTCCGGTATAGGTTCTGCATAACTTCGTATTCCATGACCAGTTCGGCTCTATGTTCTGCTCCGTCAGCGTTGCCACGGACTTCTTTTTCTCATAGGTTGCTTCGTTGAATACTACAATTTTATTTTTATATATCTTCATGGCGAAGCCGTAGAGTTTTACCAACTCGTTATAGAATGAGCAGTCATCCTTCTCGCTCTGCTCCACCTTTTCTATTGGTATCCTTGGTGCTTCATAGTACAGTTTGATGCCCGCCCGCTTTGCGACTTCCTGTCCGATATTCTCCAAGGTTGTTTTCTCATATGTTTTGGTTCTCTGTGTTTCCTTGAAGCTGCTGTCTGCCGGAAGTGCCAATGCTTCCAGTTTCAGCTTGACTGGTGTTCCAGAAAAACTGAAATCATCAATCACAAAAGACCCGCAGTTTAATTTCTGCGTATCTCCCTCTTTGCTCCAGTTCTTCATGATAATCGTGGCCGCCATGGTGTCTCCCTTGCTTGGAAACCATGACTTGATCCACTTCCTGTCTCTGTCATTGATGTTGAGGGAGAGGCTGTCGCTCTCTCCCGATGCAACATCTGTGTAACTGAATGACTGGAGGTATTCTGCGAGTTTGGTATCGATCCGCTTTCCGTTATATGAAACGGAGGCGGTTGCTTTCCTTGGGTCCATGCTTAATCCCTCCATATTGGCAGATCTTCGTCTACCTCGTCTGTCAGTTCCGGTGTGGCGAGAGTGACCCCGCCTGGGAATACCAGGTATTCCAGTAGCAGGCGGTTGTTCTCCATGAGGTATCCTGCGTACTTCTCGTCTCCGTAGACCTGGTACGCTATCTTATCCCATGTGTCGCCCTGCACCGTTTCGTATGTGCCTGCCATCCTCTCGCCTCCTTAGAACCTCTTTCTGTCGTTGTCACGCTGCCACTGCTCCATCATTTCATTGAATTCTGCCTGTGACATACGCTCTGCTTCCACCAGATCATCCTTCGTAGGTGCTGCGCCGTTGAAGTTATATACTGGTGCGTATGTGATTGGTGCTCCGTTTGCTGTTGCAGGCTGCGGCTCACTTCCACCGCCACTCAGTCTGTCGAGCAGACCGGATATTGGTGTCTGCGTGCTTCCCTGCATCGCTGCCCCGACCTTATCCACCAGTGACGACAGTGCATTGCCTGCGCCACCGTTCTGGCTCTCTGCGAGTATGCCTTTTAGGATGGTCGTCATTTTCTCCCATAATTGGGAAAGAGGCACTATTGCTTCTGGTCCTGCTTCTCCGCCCGCCATTAGATTTCCGCTTTCCGGATTGATTCCGAATGCAGTTGGCTGCGTCATAATACCACCGTTTTTGTACCATTCGATTGAGAACTTAGGCAGTGAGCCTTTTCCTGCGATACCGTATGGTGCTTGCCCTCCGCTCACGCTGATGTGCGGGAGGTTGAGGTGCGGCAGTGACCACTTGAAGTTAAATGCTCCCTTGATTTTGTCCAGTGCTCCGGTTACCACGCTTTTCGCTGCTTCCAGTTTGTCGCTGAATGCCTGCTTGATATTCCCAAGGACATTCGTGACGGCTGTCTTGGCTGCGTTCAGTTTGTTTGTGAATGCACTTGTAATGGAGGATAATTTTCCTCCTGTCAATGTATCCACGGTGCTCATCACACTGGAGAAGGTGCTCTGTACTCCTGCCATTGCTCCTGCGACCACTCCCTTGATGCCTCCGCCTGCACTGTCATACGCAGATTTCATGGCATCGAGTTTTGCTCCTACATTCGCTCTGGCTGTTTCCATGAGGTTTCCGGCTGTGTCCTTGACATTGTTGAATGCTTCCGAAACGCTCGCCTTTACCTCGCCCATCTTGGATGTGAACTTATCCTTGATGGCTGATAACTTTCCGCCCGTCAGATTGTCTATGAATGTGTATCCGGCTGTGTAATATCCTTTGACACCCTCGACCGCTGCGGCCGCTACACCCTTGATTCCGCCACCATGTTGCTCGTATGCGGTTTTCATGTTATTCAGCTTTTCGCTTACGGTGTCCTTGGCTGCCTGCAGTACCGTACCTGCCGTCTGCTTCACATTGTTCCAACATTCAGACGCTTTTTCTTTGATTGCCGTCAGCTTTCCGCCTGTGGCTGTGTCTATGGCATTAAATGCTCCGGTTACTACACCCTTCAGTGCATTTAGAGGAGCGAGTGCCAACGATTTCAGTGCATTAAATGCTCCGAGGAAGATGTTTTTCAGTCCATCCAGTGCCCTGCTCCAGTCTCCGGTAAATACTCCGGCTACGAAGTCGATGATGCCCTGGAATACCTGTTTCACTCCGTCAATTACTCCCTTGACGGTCGCCCACCATCCATCGAATACACCCTTGATAAATTCGAAGGCTACTGGGAATTTATCTTTGAAACCGTCCACCGCATTGCAGACCGCATCTTTCAATGCGGAGAACTTTGCGGAGATCCACTCTCCGAGTTGCCCTGCCTTTTCCTTTACCGTATCCCAGTTTTTATACAGTAATACACCGATGGCGATTACTGCTCCGATTGCCAGAACTACCAAGCCTATCGGACTGGTTAAGAATGTAAATGCTGCGCCCAGTGCGGTTGTTACCGCTGTTGCTGCCGTGCAGACCACATTCCATGCGGTTGTGGCTGCTGTTTGTGCCCACGTTGCTGCTGTGGATGCTGCTTTCACGATTGCGTCCTTGGCATATAGTGCGTTCAGATACAATGTTTCCGCCTTATCCTTTATCTTGGCTACCCGAAGCAGTGTCATTGCCTTGGTAACCTTTGCGATCTCTATCGCTGTTTTCGCAAGTTTAAATCCTGCGATGGCTGTCGCCAGTGTGGTCACGGTAGGTATAAACCCTTTCCATTCCACAAATTTGTCAAGTACATTTGCCGCTGCGCCCAGTACATCTAAGAGTGCCCCGACCAGTGCCGGAAGTCCTCCGCTTACCAGACTGCTTGCATCATCACTTGCACCCCCGAAGGCTTCCGAGAATTTCTGCTGCACATCTGATAACAAATCCATGATTGCCTGTAGCTGTGGCTCATGCTCTGCGATTGTATCTTTTAATCCGCCCAGTGTTGCTTCGGCGGTGCTTCCTATCCATCCAATGAATGACTGGAAATCATCCCACAGGTTCTGGATCACTCCAAGGAATGTCTGTACGCTTCCGGGCAGTTCCGCACCGAAATCTTCCGACAGTGTTGACGAGAATGCTTCGGAGAAACTCTGACCGTCCACTATCTTTCCGACAAAATCCAGAACACCGCCTGCCATCTGACCGACTCCGTTCATGAATTCTTGGATTGGTAGTTTCTGAATGAGTTCGCTGAACCCTGCCGTAATGTCCGGGATCTTCAATGCCACCGCATCAATGATCTGCATCGCATACGGTCCGAAGTCCTCTACCATGCTTATCTTTAGATCACTGATTGCCGACTGGAATCGTGCCAGTGCGCCTTGTAATGTTCCGGTCGCTGTTGCGTCCATTGCATCCAGTGCGCCAGTCGAATTGTCGATTGCTCCGGCGAGTTCATCCCATGCTGATGCAGAGCCGTCCACTCCCTCTTTTACTCCGTCCAGTAAGTAACCGAACTGTGAGTAGTAGTTCGTTCCGGCGATTGCTGACATATAGGAGTTCTTCTGCTCCTGTGTCATTCCTGCCATCGCACCGTTTAAGTCCACAAGGATATCCCTCATGTTCCTCATTTCCCCAGAACTGTCGTAAACTGCGACACCCAGATCCTTGAATGCCTTTTGCGCTACATCCTTGGTGCTGATTCGTACAAGCATTGAGTTTAATGCCGTACCTGCTTCACTGCCCTTGATACCGTTGTTTGCCAGGATTCCGAGTGCTGTGGAGGTTTCCTTGTAGTTCATACCTGCGGCTCTGGCTGCACCACCGCATCCGATGAATGCATCCATAAGGTCTGCCGCCGTGGTATTCGCCTTGTTGTTGGTTGTTACGATAACATCGAGGTATCCCTGTAGGTCATCTATTCCAACTCCCATGGCACTCATGGAGTCTGTTACCTGGTCACTGGTGGTAGCAAGGTCTGCCTGCGTTGCTTCTGCGAGTTTAAGCACTGGTGTTAAGGCTGCGGTACTTTCTTCCACATTCCATCCCGCCAGTGCCATATATCCCAAGGCATCGGCCGCCTCCGAAGCCGTGAAGGTTGTCGCTTTACCTGCTTCTCTGGCTGCAGCAGACAGTTTCGCATAATCGTCCGCAGATGCCCCTGCGATAGCAGAGGTGTTTGCCATTGCCTGTTCAAATTCCGCATATTCATCAACCGCACCGGATATGAAGTCTCCGACCTTAACGGCTGCGAATGCTGCGGCCGCCACTGCTGCGGCTTTCTTAGCAACGCTCGCTATTTTGTTTAATCCGTCCTCGGTTACTCCGAGACTTTGCTTGAAAGAGTTTTCGACCTTGCCTGCGATTTTAATGGCGAGTTCCTGCTCTTTGCTGCTGCTTGCCAATGTCTGCCACCTCCTCGGCTATTTCCCGCAATTCAAAAACGGACAGGGATAGAAAGAAATCTATCCCAGTCCGTAATGTCATTGATAACTGTATTGCGAGTTTCCGGAGGTTTGCACCGTCAGTTGGACTTATTCCGCTCCGTAGAAAAAAGCGGTTACACGGTTCTTGACCTTGACTGCTTCCTTCGGGTGTAATCCCTTGAAAAATTCCACCGGAAGTTTGGTTGCCTTGGCAGCGATGATGCACGCATACTCCAAGGACATTTCCGGGAGGAATGTGAATGATCCGGTTCTGTCCAGAATCTTATTTGCTGCGATCATGTCCGCTGCTGTCAGATTGTCCAGTCCGCTCAGATCGATTTTGTCATAGGTTTCGCCCTCGAATGTGTATGGCTTATTGAAAACTACCGTATATTCGTTCTCGATCACTTCTCCGTCTTTGTCCAATACCTCTACTGCTACCTCTGTTTTCTTTGTCTCTTTTTCCATCTTGCTCGTCCTCCTTGATTAACACTGCTTTCTGATTTTTGCCAGTAAATCCACACCATTGACCTTGTAAACGTTGTTGATCTTGTCAAGTTCGATTCTCTGCTTTCCGTCCAACTCAATCATGATGTATGTGATTTCCACTGTCACTGCTGCGTCCATCGCTCCGCCCTGCTTCACGGTGCCGCCTGTGAGTTTCTTCTGTCGTCCACGGACGACTACTCTCATGCCCTTGTAGTCAATGCCTCCTGTGCTCTTGACTGTGAACTGCTCACTGGCTCTGAGTGTCAGATTCAGTGAGGTTGCTGGGGACATGAGTTTGAATGCGTCCTCATCGAGGATGCGGAACGGGATCTCCAGTTCCATGCTTCCGAACTGTCCGATGATTACCTCCTCGATTTCTCCGAGGATTCCGGGACCGCTCAGTGTCTCGGTCATTCCCTCGAAGTCCGGCAGGGAGATTTCCCCTGTCAGACCCACGAGTGCTGTTCCGTTGTTGTAAAGGTTGAAGTTATTAATAACTCCGGGAATACCTAATGCGCCCATTCTTATTCACCTCCGTTTAATGCTGCGGATAACATATCCGGGTCAAATTCCAAAATGTTGAGGATATCCTCTGCAGGTACATACGGTGCGAGGTACTGGTGGAACTGGATCTTGCCGTTGAGAATGTCCGTTACCGGGTTTTCGTCCTCGCTGAATTCAATTCTTGCCCCTGCACACTTGCCCTGTGATACATAGGAGTTTCCTCTGATGTTCTCACTGTCTACGATGGACTCGATGAGACGGTAGTTGCCCGGTTCATCGACTTTCTGCTTGTAGGTCAGAATGAAGCTGTTGCCCCACCATGAGAAAAATCTACGGCAGCAGAACCATCTGTCTTTCGGGTCCGTATTTGCCGGATAGCACGCTGTGTTGTTGCCCCATGACTTCCATCCGGAATCATTGATTGCGGTAATGATTCCCTGTCCGTTTAAGAGGTTCGCCTGCGGCTGATCCAGTGTTACCTCTGTTCCATCTTCCAGGCAGAGACCAGTAATTCCGATCAACTTATTGGAAGGGGAGAGGTTCGGCACATCATCGTTGCTTGCGTCCGTGTACGCTGTCAACGCTCCGAAGATAGCGGAATATGCATACTGCTTTGTTCCGACCTTTACCTGCGGCCAGAGAAGTGCTGCGTGCTTGTTGGTGTATCCGTTCTTATTCTTCCAGTCGTTGCAGTCTGTGTACTTGGTTGCTTCTGCGGTGTCGATATCGAGGATACATTCGCAAGTGAATACTCCGTTGATCTCCTCACACTTTGCTGCAAGGGCGATACCTACATTCGGCTTCTGCGTCCATCCCGGTGCCAAGAGCAGACCCGGTGTCATGCTGAATTTCGGGTAGATATGGCGGATTAACTCCATACCAGTCTCTGCTCCGGTGCTTGCATTGTAGCCACCGATGATGTCACTCTCTGTTACGGCAGTCGGGTCGATGCTTGTGCTGTTAACCGTGAGGGTGTTGGCTGATGCGCCCTTGCCTCCTGCAGTTAATGTGATCACAAGGTATCCGTCATCATCGAATGTTGTGATGTAGTCCGTTCCGGCTGTGAGGGTGGCTGCGTTTGCCTTTACCTCCACGGTATCTGCGAGGATGCCTGCCACCTTTACCGTTGCCTGCATCTTCTCCACATTCACGGTCTGTTCCTCGTTTGCTTTCTTGTGTTTCTTCGGGTCGAGCACATTGATTAAGATAATCGGTGCGACATTGAGAACACGGAAGCAAGCGTCCACGCTCTGGCAGAGTGTGTAATTCTTGAAATCGTCACTGTATCCGACCTGCTCCACAGCTTCACTGAAACTGTAGGCGATCATCGGTACATTGGTTGCCTTGTATGGGTCGGCTGCGAGGTTCACGGGTGCTGTTCCGATGATTACCTGCAGTCCGGCTGTTCCTGTAACGGGTGCGACCAGGCTCGTTGCCTGCTCTTTTACCCTTACTCCATGATTGTAAGCCATTGCTTTTCTCTCCTTCCTTAAGCCTTATACTCGGCTGCCTTTTTATAAAATACATAAGCGGCACCGCTCTGCGATGCGATGTCTGCGTTCACGGCCGCCAGATTGCTGATCGGCACAACCAGATTGTAAATCGCAGGTTCTTTCTCCATTGCGGTTTTCAATCCGTCCGGCAGTCCGTTGTTGAAGAACTGGTTGTGTGTTGCCACTCCCAGAATTGTCGGACCGGCATACACCATCGTTTCCTGTGCCTTGGCTACCGTCTTTGCTTCCTGCTTGGCTTCTGCCTGCACTGCTTTTGTCTTTGCTTCACTCATGCGAATCTATCCTCCTTCCTTATTGCTGCTGTTGCGAATGTCATGCTCGCTGCTCCGAAGAAGTAAGGGAATGATTCTTCGTCCTGCAGTGCCCAGTCGAATGGGTGCTGCTCATCATTCATAAAATAGAATTGCTTTGCGAGCATTGGTTCTTTCATGAACCGTTCCTGTATCTTCTGGATGATTCCAAGGACACCCTTATGTCCGTTATTCCCTGCGTCATCGTCAAAATATCCGATCAGCAGTGTGACGAACACTTCCTGCGGTTCTACACCGCCCTTGGCTTGTCCTGTTTCCAGTCGGACGATCACATACGGAATCGGGTCCGGTGCATCTTCGTCCTGTCTGATGGGGAGGTTCTGCTCATAGACATTCATCTTGATGTACTCCCCTGCGGAATCCTTGAATAGGTCATCCCTAAAAATAACCTCGATTTCCTTTACAAGTTCTTCCTGTAAAATCTGCGCCGTCATTTACTTGCCTCCCAGTATTTTGTCGATCTGCTTCTGGATGTTCTTCTGCAGGTTCTTTTCTATGTTCGGCTTCACTATGCCATATACCTTGGCTTCGTTCCCTACCATGGTAGGAATGGACGGACTGAGTAATTTCTTAAGCGGCAGCCTTGATGTTCCTTTTCTCTGAACTACAGAAACATGACCACTTCCGAATTTGGTAATAAAAGCCTTGAGGTTGCCCTTTTGCAGACTTTTCAGTCCGCTTGCTTTCAGTACCTTACCTCTGGCCGCATCTGTTGAAGTATTGTCTTTGTACTTGAAGTCCGCCAACTCATTCACTGCCCCTGTAATTTTCAGAGTAGCTGTCGGATTGGATGCCGTTGCGTTCTTCTGAGCGATAGCCTTCTTAAACCTCGGACTCTTTACCGCATAGGTTTCCTTGGCTTTGTCAGCCAGATCCTTTTTGGCATCCCTGGCGGTCGCATTCACGGCATTCTTCAATGCCTGCGGTGCTTTCGCTTTCATGTCCTTCAGTTTTAGTTCTATCCTCTGGAGTTGAGTCTGGTCGACTTCAAGCTCTATCATTCCGCTTTGCAATCCACCCATTACTTCGTCCTGTTAGCCTCCATGGTTATTGTGTATATTCCGCCCTCGTCCGTGGAATCGGTTACCATGTACCTCTTTCCATCAAAGACGATCTGCCGACCAATTGCAGGCAGTGCTCCGAAGTCATCCGCCTTGACATAGATTAGTTTCTGCTTCACATACACACCGTCCATGTTGGATTTCATCTTCTTTTCTCTTTCGATGATCTCATTGTCATCCACGAGAACCGGGATTTCTTTTCCGTCCACGGTGTGCATATCTGCGAATTCATCCACATTCATGAAGGTGTTATTCACATCGTCCTTCATGACTTCTTTGAATGATTTTCTAACCATTCTTTTTCGCCCCTTTGCTTCGGGTCGGTGTCTTTGGCACTCTGCCGACTACATTCTCCGGGGTTTCTCCGTTCTTGGATTCCCCTGCCAGTCCTGCTGTGGCGGCAGCAGGAGTCGCTTTCGCTTTCTCCTGCTTGCCTTCGCTCCACACGGCTGTTCCTGCGTCAAGCCATGCCTGCACCATTGATTCATCGTCTGCCGGGAGGCTGTCTCCGACTTCATACTGGTGTGATCTGTAAAGGATAGGGTATGTTGCTACCAGTTCCATGGTTGCACCTCCTTATCCGATTTTTACGAGTACCTTCTTGTCTCCTGCGGCCGCTGCCTTGGCCGCAAAGCCTGCAGGTGTGTATGCCACCTTGCTTCCGCCAGTCTCTCCGTTGTCCGCTGCGTCTGTGATACCTGTTTTGTCGAAATAAACAGGCTGTCCGAATGTGATTTCATTCGTTCCGGTCTTATCGAACTCAAAAACACCGCACACATGAAGGTCGCCCTCTGCACCGGGTGCGATGTCAGTTCCTGCGATACCCACCCTGCCAGTAAGTTCTACGACTGTGTTGGCTTCGATGGTGGATGATCCGGTATTTTTATAATCGAGGGTTTCCCCTCTCTGCCAGTAACTTGCTTTGCTCATGGCTGCATCCTCCTTCTGTTATGCTAATGCGATAGGGTTCTCTACTTTGATACCAGGGTTCTTGATTGCTCCACGGTAATCCATGACGCTGATGCCCCAGTCGAGGTAGATATCCCATACAAATCCTAATGTGCCCGGAGTTTCCATTCTTCTGATAGTCGGGATCTCCTGTCCGTTCAGATAGTCAACCTCGATGAAGTCTGTGTCGTCCTTTGCTCCCAGTAACCACCAAGGCATTACATTTCCAAAACCACCGCAGAGTGCGTTGATTGTCGGATCTTCCACTACCGTGATGCTGTCCTTGTATCTGTAGAGCGGGTTCACTGCCTGCGTGTTGCCGGATGTGCTGATTGTAGGACTGAAAAACAGTGTGTACATATCGAACATATATCCGCTCGGCACGATAATGATTGCAGGTCTGATGATAGTTGCTTCTCCGAACTGGTCTGTCTGGTTCTGAAGTGCGAGGATCATGCCCTGCACGGCTTCCTTCGTGATACCTGTGCCCTTTGCCAGTAAGTTGGAGTGTGCGCTGCTGAATAATGCAGTACCGTCATAAATCGCCGGATTGTTTACGAGGATCTGGTAACACTGCTTATTCTGGGTCTTTCTTGCGCTCGCTGCATACTTGGCAGGAATTCTGGTTACAAGATCGATATCATCGTTGATGAATGCCTGTCTTGTAAGCGTGAACTGGCGACCGTATGTTTTCAGCTTTCTGGTCGGGAGTTTCTCATCTCCGAACACATCATGCTTTAACTCTCCGCCCTCCGGTACTTCGAGGAACTCGCCTACCGGTCCGGCTAAGTAGTTGTTGTCGTGGGTCTTGAAGTCCTTAAGAGTTCCCTTCTTTGTCCACTGGTCGAATGTTACGGCTACAGTCTTGTGTCCTTCCACATATGCCTTGTTGATGGCATTGTCGAGGATAGCAGGGAACGCTGCTGTCGGATTGTAGAACTGTCTCTGCAACATACCGTAGAGTTCATCAGAGGATCTTCTGTTGAGTCCGGTCTGTCCCTCGTTAGTCAGACACTCAATGGCTAAGTCACGGAGTGTCATTCCCATCATCTGTCTTGCGCCGTCTGCCGGGTTCTGGAGTTCCATTCCGCTTCTCATCACGATAGCGTCTGCTGCTGCCGCTCTGAACTTGTCCTCGGCACTCTCCGTGATGCTCACTCTGCCGTTTGCCGGAATTGGTGCGCCGTGCTGTCTTACGTGCTCCAGTGCTGCTTCTCTTACGGAGTCCAGTGTCGCACCGCTCTCGATGTAACTTCTGGCTTCCATTCCAAACTCTCCACAGAGTTCTGTGATGGAACGGATTCTGGCTCTTTCCTCCTGGATTGCTCTCTGGGTGTCTGCTTCCGGGTTTGCCGGATTCTGCGGAGGAGCGTTTGGCTGAGGGTTCATACCTCTCTGCTGCTGTTCCTCTGCTTCGATTTCTCCGTTCAGTCTCTCGATTTCTCTCTGAAGGGAGTCGAACTCTGTCTGCTCCTCTGCAGTGAGATCTCTGCCTGCATCTCTGGCGGCATTTACGATTTCCTGCTGACGGAGCATTTTCTGCTGTCTCTGCTGCTTTTTGTTCATCGTCTGTTACCTCCTTGGTTGATGATATTTTTATTTATTTGAAGTTGCCTTTCGAACCAGTCTGTAGAGCGGCTCTGCGTTCCCTGCTCGGTTTCTTCCTCCAGTTCCCTGCCTACACCGACCGTTGGGTCCGCAGGCACGCTCACGATACTAATTTCGTAAGGTGTCCACTTTCTTGCGATGTCTGCCGGTCCTGTGAACCTGCCATCTGCTGACTGCTTGTTTGGCATTACTTCCTCCCATGAATCTATCTGATAGCCTACGGATGTTGTTTTCAGCGTTCCGCTTTTGACTTTCTGATAGATGAGGTCTGCATCTTCATCGCTGTCGAATTCAACCTCTGCCATTCCACGCAAGTCCTCAATCCATGCCCTGTTTACTTTTCCAATGACACGGTTGCGGTCGTGGTTAAAGAGCAGCACACCGATTTCATTTAATCGTGTAAGGTCTACTGCTCCGTCTGAGTGGTCGAGGATTTCTGTTCCCCACCATCTCTCGTATGGTTCTTCTGAGGAAAAAGAAAGAATGAACTTTCGCTCATTCCCCTCGCCTTCCATGGCTCTGATAGAATTAACTGTCAGTTCCCTGGTCGTCTGTTTCTCCTTCTTCCTCTGTTCCATCGCCTTCTTCTGATTCCTGCCCTGTTTCTTCTCCGGATTGGTTTCCGTCTGTCTGCTGAGGATTGTCGGCAGGTGTTTCCTCATCCTCGTAGAGTTCTGCTGCTGTCTGGTCAAAAATCACACCTCCTAAGTCGATACCCTTATCCTTTGCGTATTCGAGTACCTCTGCCATTTCATCTATCTGCTCTTTCCAGTCACGACCCTGTTCTGCAGCAATCTGTTTGAAGGTCTTTTGTCCTGTGTTCAGAGCGATCTTGTTTGCATTTGCTTCCTTCTGAGGGTCAATCCATTTCTTCGGTGCTGTGATCCATGCGTGCTCGAAGTATTTGTCCTTGTTATCCCAGAAGTCCTTTGCATCCAGTTCCCCTGCGAGCCACAGCGAAATAATAAAGGTTTCGTATATTTCGTCCATGACTTCCATCAGCATCTCTTTTTCCTCTGCGTAGGTCATGTCATCTTCGATGATACCCTGTCTGGTTGAAGAGTAGTTGCTCTCTGACATATCACGGCTTGTGGCTTCGTAACTGATGCCCTGTCCTGCTCCGACAAGTCTCTGCTGCAGCTTGATGTAACTCGCTGCATCCGTTGCCTGTCCGGTCGGGTTTACGACCTGTATCTCATCTCCGACATTCAGTTCCTTTATCATGCCGGGTGCAATGGATTTGCCCTGGTAGTCCTGGTGCGGTCCCGGAACGCTGCCGTTCTGACGACCGATTCCGGTTGTCGGTAACTGCTTTTTAATGAATACCGAAAGGCAGGCCGCTATTCGCTCTTTGACCGATACGGCTATCATAAATTCGTTAGCGTCTCGGATTCTTGTGATTGTCGGACTCATGTCGGACATCTCACGCACCTGCGATGGACGGTGTTTTGTGTATAAAAAAATGACATCTTTCGCATCCACATATACGGGATTTGAGAGTGCCATTCCATCCACGGAATACTGTCTGATCCAGTACCCCATTGGCTTGTTATACTCATTCATTTCAATACCGCCGACTACCTTATTTCCCTTTTTCTTCGGGAGCATCTGCGAGTTGTCCAGTTCGTCTACCTCGAATGTCTGAAGCTTGAATGGGAGGTATCCGTCCTTGGTATATCTCTTTACGATAAGGATTCCGCCATCGACCTTCTTTCGCTTCACGCACATTCTCATCATCTGCGTGAAGGACTGCGTTCCGGTCACATCGCAGTTCTGTTTCTTGCACCATTTCTTCCAGGCTGTCTGGATGATCTCGTTGGTCTTGTCGCTGCCTGTCTTTGCCTGCAGTGCGTACCCGCCACCGATAACATTTCGCTTGTATGCTCCGATGACCGAATTCATCATGTCGGAGTTTCGCTCCAAGTCTCTGGCTCTGGCTCTGACATTGTCACGACTATACCGGTCCGTAAATTCTGCCGACTGGTTGAGTACCCTCCAGTTTGCATTGCCCCTGTCGTAGTTGCCTGCATCGTAGTTCCTCATCTCAGTCAGACTCTGTCGCCACGCTTCCCTGCGTGCTCCCCACTCCGGGGATATAAAACCTATAATTCCATCTAACCAGTTCATGTCCTACCTCCCATCAAATACTGCGACATAGGTATCATCCAGTAAACTGGTTGAACCCTCTGCTGCAATCTGCGCTGTGAGGTCGTTCCTTAACTTGTAGAGCAGACTAAGGTCGGCACGGGTGAGCTGTCTCGTACCAATCTTGTAAGACTGGCCGCCTACGAGCACTGCGTAAATGGCATTATTTACTTCGGTCAGCATTTCCGAAGCATTGTAATTGGATTCTACTGCTGCCATGCTCTGCCTCCTTTATACCCATGACCCTTCGTTCTGGCTGATCCATTGTTCTTCCGGGGTGTACTGGGTTGTTTCCTGTTTCTTTGGTTGCTCATCTTCCTGTATCTCATTCAGATGCAGGGTTCGTACTCCGAGGATGTCTGCCGCTGCTGTCGCATATACCTCGCAGTCCAAGTAGTGGTTGTCTGCGTGGGAGGTTTTCTGCTGCCATTCCTGTTTGACCTTGCCGTTTCCCATTTTGACATTCACTTTATGTTCCGCAGTTACCTGCTCTGCGTACTCTCTGTCGCATCCCTGGTAAACCATCCATGATCCGCTGCCGTTCTTTTTCTGCATTCTTCCGGCGATCATGTCCTTATATTTTCCGGTGTCTACCAGTACCAGATTCATGCCGTATGCCTTGCTGTCACTCTTGTTTACCTTGGACAGTTTATAATGTGACAGCATCGGGTTTGATGAACCCTTGCTTGGCAGTGCCCATTCTGAATTGTTGGCGCAGAAATCATACACCGTGTCTGCGTCATTACCGGAGTCGATCAGTGCCAGTGCTACGACCAGTGGTGTGCTGTCCGGCATCTGGTATTCGAGGTTCATAATCCTCTCGACTTCCTGGAATGAGAAAGCCTGCCCATGTGCTATGTTCTGGCTTGTGAGGTAATTGCCCCACGCTCTGATACTCCAGTACAGGCAGTTCTCCTGCACATCGACTCCTGCCGTGAGCAGTTTCGCCCACTCCGGCACTACCAGTTCCTCGTACTCGGTCTGTCTTTCCATGACGAGGTCTGCGTTAGTCTTTAACTTGGTGTCCTCCCAAGGTTCTGCGAGCCATGAGTTGACAAAGTTCTGTAGTTTCTCCGGGTCATCCTTGCTGTCCAGAAATTCCTTTACAATCTCTGAAAAGCGAACAAACGGAGAGTACAGGGTGTTCATCCAGAACGCTACCTTGCGGACGAACTTGGTATTTTCCTTGACCGTCCGCCACTCGCCCTTGCGGAGCATCTCCGGTTTGTCCTGGTCTGTGATCACGCATCCGCACTCCTGGCACACATAGGTTGCGAATTCTGCACGGTCTGCGTGGCTCATCCCATCCTCTTTCGGGAAGTGGATTTGCTTCCACTTGAGTTCGATGTATTCCCCACAATGAGGACACGGCACGAAGTAGTGCTTCTCTATGTCCGCATCTTCCTTGGCTTTCCAGATATGCCCTGTTTTCAGTGTCGGTGTACTTGTGATGAATATCTTCCTGTTGTGGAAGGTCTTGGTTCGCTCCCTCGCCAGACTGACCGGGTCAGCTTCCTTTTTGGATGCTCCCGGATACTTATCCACCTCATCAAGAAACAGGAAGCGGATTGCCTTACTCGCAAGGCTTGACGGGGAGTTCGAGCCTGCCAGTGTCAGATACATTCCGTCAAACTGCAATTCCTGCAACTGCGAGTTCTCATCAAACCTTTTTCGGAGTTCCGGTGCTGCCTTAAACATCGGCTGCAGTCTATTCTCCGATATGGATTTGGCGAGCGTATCTGTCGGATATACGATCATGGTCGGCGCAGGGTCCTGTTGGACGATGTAGCCTACCATGTTCTGGAGGCACTCTGTTCCACCTACCTGCGTAGGTTTCACATAGACGATTTCCTCTGTCTCATAATTGTTGAACTCATCCATGATGCCTTTAAGGTATGGGGTGTGTTCTGTCCGCCATGGTCCCGGCATTGCAGAGGTCTTGGCATCCAGTACCCTGTACTTGTCTGCCCACTCCGATACCGTGATGTCCTCTGGTGGCTGTAGGAACTTTAAGGCTTCCTTCTGGTATTCTGTGACCTCGTATCTACGATACGGATTTCTTGCCACGCTTTTTCTTTTCCATTTCTTCCGGTGTGCAGCCTGCCACCACAAAGCTGTTCATTAACCGGATGATTTCTGCGTTCAGATCCTTTTCTATCGAGCGAATCTCCATCGGGTCGCAGTGACCACTGATTCTGCCGGACAGTCGGCTTGGCAGGGATAATGCAAACTTTTTGAATGAAACAAAAAATCGGCTATAGTCCATCTTCACTTCCTCGATGTCGATGTACTTACCCGATGCGATTTCTGTCTTTAACCTGTGCATTTCTCCCTGGGATTCCTTGAGGGCGATCTCTGCCTGCAGTTTCTGTTCCCTCAGTTCGGCTTCCTTTTCGGATTTGCTCTTTCCGTATGCCTTGTCTGAAAGGTATTTGACATACCTCTGAATGGTAGGTGCTAATTCGTACCGATTTCCCTCTTTGGTCTTGGTTGTCGATATGATGCCCTCTTGAGTAAGCTGCTGCACCCTTCGCACCGTTACTCCGAACAGAGAAGCAATGACCTCTACACGGTAGAAGCCGCCCTGCTGTTCTTCTGCCATTCTACTTTACTTCCTCTACCGGGATTCGGACTGCCTGCTGTCCGGTGTAATCTTCCCACCGTTTCACGATCACATCGCAGAACCTCTCATCCAGTTCCATGATGAATGCCGTCCTTCCCAGTTGTTCTGCGGCCATGAGGGTGCTGCCGCTTCCACCGAACAGATCCAGTACATTCCATCCGGACTTACTGGAGTTGGTTATGAATTTTCCGACCAGTGCGATTGGCTTCATGGTCGGGTGTATGTCATTCCTTGTCGGTTTGTTCTCATAAATGACAGAGGTCTGATCTCTGTATTTCCTGCGGAGTTCTTCCAGATATGCCACGAGGTCGTTTTTCTTCATGGCACTGAAATCTATATCATCTTCCAGAATGACGGTGTCCTGCGTCCTGTCATTGATGAAGTAGTGCGCCGCACCCTCTTTCCATCCATACAGACACGGTTCGTGTCTCCACTGGTAGTCCTGTCTGCCGAGGACGAATGCGTTCTTCTCCCAGATTAAACACTGGGCGAGTTTCAGTCCTGCGTCAAGGAATGCCTGTCTGAATATGTGCCCGGTGCTCTCTGCGTGGAATACATAGATTGCTGCTCCGGCTCTCATAAATTCATAGGCACTCTGATAGGTTGCCAGTAAGAACGAATAGAAACTCTGGTTGTCCATGTTATCGTTCTTGATATGATTGATGTTGCGGTGTCCTTTGGCAGGGAGGTACTCATCGAGCATCTCTGCCTTGTCTCCGTAGTTGACATTGTATGGCGGATCAGTGACGACAAGGTCTGCGATTTCTCCGTTCATCAGAACTGCCATGTCGTCCTGCGATGTGCTGTCTCCGCACATGAGCCTGTGTCTGCCCAGTACCCACACATCTCCGAGTTTGGTCACTGGTTCGGCTTCCGCCTGCTCCAGTGCTTCGTCCTCATTGAAGTCATCGTCCACTGCTTCCGGCTCGATAGCGAGTTTGTCCACCAGTTCCGTGAGGTCGTTCTGCTCGAAGCCTGTCAGTGATATGTCGTAATCTCCGAGATCGAGGTCAAGCAGGAGGTCTTTTAACTTCACTTCATCCCATTCGCCTGTGATCTTATTCAGTGCGATGTTCAGAGCCTTCTCTTTCTGCTTGTCCAGTGCCACCACGACCACATCCACTTCCTGGTATCCGAGGTCTTTGAGGACGGTTGCCCTCTGATGGCCGCCGATGATAGTTCCATCCTCGTTTATGATGATGGGGTCAACGTATCCGAATTCTTCAATGCTCCGCCTTATTTTCTGGTATTCCGCATCGTCCGGGGTCAGTGCTTTTCTTGGATTGTATTCTGCTGCCTTTAAGTCAGCCAGTTTCCTGCGTTCAGTTCTCAGTTTCTGGTCCATTTCCAAGCCTCCTTCCCGCTTTGCGTAACGAAATGGTTAAAAAATTTTTTATTTTATCGGCAAAAAAGCCGCGCCTTCCTCGCCCCGCATTGCATTTTGGGTCTGGGTAGTACCTACGGCGATGCCGTGCCCCGCCTGCACGCAAAAGAGGACACAGCGCAGGCTCTGATGCCTTGTGCCATGTCCTCTCTGAGGGGAGCAAGTGGAGTGGTTGGGTGTGACCGTGTGGTCTGTCCCCTTGTGCTCCACGCTACTACTATAGCACACCTCGATGTCCGATTGTGTACGGACTTGTTCTTTCTTCTGTGTGCTGTGCTCCTGTGTGGTGCTGTGTGCTCTGCCTGCCCTGCTCCTGTGCGTCTGTCCTGTGGTGTGCCCTGTGCCTTGCCTGCCCTGCCTGTGGTGCGTCTGCGTGGTGCTGTGGCTGTGGTGTGTGGGTGTGTCCTGCCCCTGCTCTCCCTGCCCTCTGTGGATGTGTGCTACGGTGTGCCCTGCGCTCCCTGTGCGTGCGCCCTCTATTTTCTGCCCATATACAGGGGCTATATAGGCGGGCATAAAAATACCCCTACACATGAGCCGCTACGCTGCCCTATGTAGGGGTGGAATTTACTGCCTTATTTTACCTTTGCTAAAACCGTGCATATCTTCGTATATGTATCCGCCGATATTTTTCCCTGTTTATAAAGGTCTTTGTATTTTTCGATCTCAGATTTTGCGTCAAAATTTCCCTTGCCTTTTTTGTAAACTGGCAAACCGTCCAATAATCCGAGTTCCCATGCAAGGCAGTATATATGCTTGCAAGGAAATGCGCCCTGTCTGATTGCGAAGTCTGGACAGGTGCATTCGTGAAGAGTGGCTTTGTAAGGTTCATCCGATGATCCTTGAATGACCACCCATTCTTCGTCCTTGTTGATTTCTACAATATTCTTTGTAAGTTTCTTTCCGGCTTCGATTCTCTTTACCTGCTCGAAGTCATCGTGGATATCATCGTTCCATTGTCCGAAATGTATGCTCATGGTCGTTCCTCCTTGCCGATTCAAATTTTCCAAGTGTGCCCGCAGTTTAGGCATTTTAGATTTCCTTTTTTACTGCTAATGCCGCCCAGTATTGCTCCTGTGCTTCCTGCGACTGCTCCGCCGACTATTGCTCTGCCGACACTGAGTTTTTTGTCTTGGTAAGTTATACTTGTAGAATGGCATTTAGGGCAGAACGGAATCTTGTCCTTTTTCATCTGCTCCACTCTTGCTTTCTCTGCCTGCTTTTCTTTCCATGACTCAGGCATCTCGGCTTCCATTTCTGCTATACTCTTTCGTGGCTTTTTCTCTTTTTCCTTTTTTACAGTCTCTGGCTCGTTAATATTCTGAAAGCCAAGTTGTTCCTGCATTTTCTTCAAATCCTTGTTGTAATTTGATACAAAATGTATTTTGAATTCCTCGCCATTTGCTTCCAGTGTCAAAACCCCGTACTCTGTAAATGTTCCCATGGTTACTTCGAACCTCTGCAGATCCGAAATACTGACTTTCCCGGATTGTCCTTTTTTTTCTTCGAACGATATTTCCGAATCGCTGACTGTGATAACTGACAACCCAAACGACTTGTATTTCTGCTCCATATTGCTCCTCCTTTTGGGGTAGAATGTGTTTGCGTGAAATTGGCTATAAATAAGCCTTTTTGCAACTACAATTCTACCCCCCCCCTACTCCGAAGTCAAGCAATTTCAAGGCTTCGAGGGTTCTTGGGCGGAGGCGAATTCCTGTATTGTGGCTTGCACTTTTTTAAACTCTAACAGCTTATTGATACCCCTGTTGTAGCAGTCGTTTGCTGACGATCTCGACAGGTGGACTTCCTTGCACACCTGCTTCCAACTCAAGCAGTCAATATGTCTGTATTCCAGTATGCTTCGTTCCGTGGAATCCGTTGGTAAAAAATCCATGACCTTCATCACATTCAGCATGGTCTTTGCCATCTCTGCTTTCTGTGATTCGATTCTGTCCTCGATTTCCATCGCACGGATGACCTGCGTTGCCGGTCCGTCTCCTACGCTGTTGGTCTGGCTGCGTGGCACTGGGGAGTATTGCATCCCCTTTGTGCCGAGCATATTTTCTCTGAAAGTACGAAGCCTGGCTTCCAACTGCTTCTTTTTCATCTTGGCATTATAATACTGTCCGAGGTACTGTTTGAGAAGCAGTCTTTGTTCTTCTACCCCATTTGCCATGCTGTCTGGTGTCATAGTTTTCCTTCTTTCTAATCCCTGGGTTTGTCCTCCGCAAGGAAGTATGCTTTTCCGCCGAGTATCCTTACCTGCTTGAGTACCCGGTCTTTGTTCTCCCAGTCTCGTATCTCTACTCCACGCTCCTGCAGGATGTTTATCTGCATTTCAATGGATGAGAGCATTGCCGACACCGGAAGCTGTCTCATTACCTGCGTTGCGTCCGCCAGACTGGAATTCATCCCGAATGGCTTGCGCTTTGGTTTACCTTTTGCCATTGTCTCCACCTCTTTTCCACCAGACTCCCCTTTTCATGCATTCACATCTCATGATGTAATACCAGAGGATAAATCCGATGATTGTGTCCTCGTTACTCGGTCTGGTTGCTCCATAGAACCACAGTTCTAATCCCTGCCATAGCATACTGATCAGTAACCACTTGAATGTCGCTTTCATGAGTGCGTACTCACGGATTTCGTTCTCGTTCATTTCTTACCACCCGCCATTTCATGAATTATTGTGCGGACGATATGACCGATTACCTTTGGATCATCCCATGTGTCCGGTCCGCTTAATATGCAACCACGAATTCTGTACTCTCCGAAATCATTCACATTAAACGGGCACTTTTTGCATGACGCATTGTTCCTGTATCTCTCGCAGATTCCTGCGGATTCTGTCATAAACTTTGCCCAGTAGAATGCCCATTTTGCATTAATCGCCTTTTTGAATATCTTACTCTGCCTGCTGATTTTCTTTTTCAGTCTCATCCTCTGCCTCCTTTAATTTCTGCCCACACCATGGACAGTGCGGATATAATTCCCTGCCTTTTCTATATGGATTGATTTTTCTGTATGGATTGATAACGGCTGCGTTTTCGCAGTTTGGGCATACCATCATAATATCTCCGAATACATCTGCTTTCTGTTTGAGCGATTTCGGGACGTCTTTCTCGCTGATCACTCTATAGCATCTCAGCCTTCTATTGATGATATTATGATTAAATTCCACACCGCAATCATTGTCGCCATCCTCATACCGTACTCCGTACAGGAATGGAATGCCTGCCCATCTTCCGATGCTATCGCACATTACAATTCCGTATGCTTTCTCGTCCGGACACCACACTGGCTGCCCTGCCATCTGTCGCAGTTCTTCGGTTGTTAGTGGTTTTTGCTCCATCATCGTTCCTCCCATTCATCGCAGTCCTCGCCGTCATCGTACTGTGTCTCTAATGCGAAGCCTTCTGCGTGATCATTGAAACACTGGAACTCTCCGCAGACTTTCTTGTGCCAGTAGCAGGTGCCGCAGCACTTTTCCTCATCGTTCATCTTCCACTCACTCCCTTCTTTAACGCACACATGGTGCAGAGTCCTTTTGCTCCCTGCATCTTGACTACCTCTGCCAGTGGCAGTTCCCAACACTGTGCGCCGCACTCCGGGCACTTGGTCAGCTTCCAGTCCTTGTGTCCTGTCGGCATATTTACCTTCAGTGGCATACAGTAATATCCGCCACGGTCAGTTGCTTTTCTCGGTTCGATTGCTACTCTCATCTTTGTTCGCTCCCTGTCTGTATGATTTCCGCACCAGTGGTCTTTTCTATAAGCGGCCATGCAATACCCTGCATGGATACAGGTATCGCACATTTCCTTTGGTGTCATTGCTTCAGTTCCGGCAGCAGGATTTCTGCTACTTCCTTTTCCGAAGTGACGACCTCTGCCCTGCCGCCTGCCTTGCGGATCTGCTTTATCGTCTGCTCCTGCATCTTACTCAGTACCCCGATGAATGGCCGCTTGACCTCAAATCCGTAATACCTGCCGTTGATGATGCAGGTAATGTCCGGGATTCCCTGTCTGGAGTACGGGCCGGCTGCTTCTTTCCATGCGATGGCATTTGGTGCATTGTTTTTTATCCAGTCGAGGATTTTTTTCTGGAAGTAGCTTTCCTTTGGCATCTTTTCCCGGATGAATTTGTCGGCCGCTTCCCTGGTGGTTATGCCTTTGTTATGCTCCATGGTATAGTCCTGCAGTTCCTCGTATGTTCTGAAGGAGGTATAATCCAGTTTTCCGCCACGCATTACATGGCGGATTGCTTCCTCTGCTGTTGGGTCTGGATACCCTTCTGCGTTCTTTGCTGTCATCGTCTGCCTCCTTAAAATCTGGCGGACACTCTCCCTGTGATGTGGAGTTTTCCGTTTTTCTCTACTGCATTGAAGTATCGGTGTCCTTTTGCCACCTCTGCCGCCAGTTCATCCGTGAGTGTGACGATTCTGCGGTACTTGCCGTCCTTGGTTGTGATGCGTGCTCTTTCTCTATCCCACACAGGCTGATTGTTTGCTCCCATGACGACTTTCTCTACTCCATCTTCCACTGTCAGTTTCGGTACTGCTTCAATTTTAATGATCACGTCTCTCCATCTCCTTTTCGATTTCTTCTTTGTGTTCCTCATAAACCCTGCACTCGGTACAGGTTTTTTCCGGTTCTATGCATTTGTCTGAAAGAATAATACAAAACCACGGCAGGCTTCCTTTGCGCTGCTTCTTGGCTCTGGCTCGCTCTCTCATCTGGGACAGCAGTTCCATCATGCTCATACTGGTGTCGCCTCCTCAAATACCGGGGCGGCTGCTTCCTGCATGATCGGCTGATCTGCGTATTCCGCTGATCCGTTGTCTGCGTATGCCAGTTTGTTTCCCTCGTTGGCTTCCATGAAGTGGCTTGCCTGCGTGTCTGCGGAATGCAGTGCCCAGATCATCGGGTACTTGTCGATGGCATTGTTGAATGATAAGGTGTCGGCTTCGGTGTATCCCATGTGCCATCTGATGGCATATCGTTCCACTGGCTGAAGCTTCATGTATTCCTCGATCATCATTACCGATTTTTCTCCGTGTCCGTATGGGATCTTGTCATCTACTGCGAATGCTTCGTACTGCTCCCACTTTCCATTAACCTTGCGGTTTCTGATTTCTGTTGTGTAGAAGTAAGTCTTGCAGAGGTCATGGAGCAGTGCCATGATAATCACATTTTCCTCTGTCACTCTGGCTGCCGGAACTCCTGCGACCTCGTATGAGTATGTACCGTCATCGTTCTTTGTGAGGTTCGCTCTCAGTGCATCCAGTACATTGAGCGAGTGCTGCAGCAGTCCGCCTGTCACTGAAAGGTGGAATCTGGTGCTCGCAGGCGCTGCGTACATATCACTCTTTCTGATGAATGCCATCAGCCTGTCCACTCCGTCTCTCGTTACCTTTGCCATCTCTGCTTCAAATCTGTTGATGTTTGCCTGTCTGTTATCCATTGTCTTGCTCCTCCTTATTTCTTAATCCCTCAGCCAGAATATGGCACGCTCCGGCTGTGATGATCATTCTCTGTTCTGATTCCCATTCTGGTTTCTTCTCCCAGATGTTCTGTTCCTCATCTACGAGGAACTCTTTTGTCAGATCGTTGTAAATCTTCGGTGGCGGTCCGTCCTCATCGAAGCACTCCGGTGCTGCGTATAGGCAGCAGTGCTGTTGCCAGTAAGGTATCCACAAATTCCAGACCGCTATTCTGATTTCTTCCACCACCTGCAGGAATTTCTCCACACTGTATTCCTTGTAGAGTATCCTGCCCAGTTCCTTGCCTGCCCCGGCTCTCCGTTTTTCCTCAAGCATTGCCTGTATCTGCTTTATGAGAACCTGTCCGGCTTCATCGTTCTGTATGACGATGTCCTGTCTGATTCTCCTGCCGGAGATCTTATCCGCTACTTCCTTGATGCTTTCCTTTAGTTCCCGGTACGGTTTCTTGTACTTGGTCTTTAGGAGTTCCTTTGGCACATTCTCGTCATTCTTTTTCAGTGTCTCCAGTAGCGATTTCAGCTTTTCTTTGTCCTTTTGGTTGCTTTCATCTTCCATTCGCACCACCCTTTCTGTCTCCGAACACCTAATGCTCCATTTTTCTACCGCACACCTACGTGTTCATTTAGGTGTGCGGTGTGAAACCCTTGATTTTACTGGCTTTGTCGGGGTTACTAAACACCTAACACCTAATTTTTGAAATACACCATGTTTTTTTAGTGATTTCTGTGACTAACCCTTCATGCAGTCACACAATTTTCCGTAAATACAATAAAAATAGTGATTTAGGTGTTTTAGGTGTTTAGATGTTATTAAAAGCCTTGATTTTACTGGGTTTTTTACTAAACACCTAACCGAACACCTAACTAAACACCTAATTTTAGGTGTGCGGTTTTTTAAGATTTTTTATAACTTTTTAGCGATTTTGGTCACATAATTTCCAGTCACACAATTTTTTCTGCTCCATGGTTTTTGTGACTAAATCGCAAATTCTGTGACTAATTGAACGGCAGCTTATCTGCTTCCTTATCGGGTATGGTCTGCCATCCGTCATTTGTTCCCGGCAGACTCATCTGCTGCGGTTTCATCTGCTCTGCGATTTCTTCCTCCTCCAGTAACGGGTCCTTTTCTTCTGCGAGGTCGCCCAGATGGAATTCCACAAAACGACAGTTTCGGTTGTTGAACCATTTTGTCACTGAGTTCTTGGTGCTGCCGTCCTTAAGGACTGATACTCCGATCAGACCCTTGTCTGCGAGGTATTTCAGTGTCTTTCTGGATGAGTACCCTGCTTTCGTGAGTGCCTGCGTCAGCATGGATGGGAAGATGTATGCGTTCTTGTTCTGGATCATGCCGAGGCACGTTCCGAAGGCTTTCTCCCCGAAGCTGTCCTTGTTTGAAAGTATCCAGTCCACGATGTACTGCGTGGCATTCTCGTTTACATCTCCAGTGTCTGCGTTCATCTGCTCCTGCAGGATGTTCCTTGCCATCTCTTTGGCTCTTTCCCATGATTCCGGGTCGATTTGCAGGTTTTCCGTGTTGGTTTTGGCTGATTCCGTATCAAACTCTCCATTCTCGTACCGTTTCAGCCATTCTCCGTTATTAAATATCCATGTGTCGATGATTGCGTCTGCCAGTGCTACCGCTGCGATGCCTGCGATGTGCGATCCGCTCTTTCCTCTGCTGATCTGGTACACATACTGCATCATTTCATCGTATTTTTCCGTGATGCTTCTCTCGTCTGTGTGCAGCAGCATTCCGATGTAAGCCGGCCCCGCCCATCCGCAGTTCATTCCAGACTGCTGATGCATGATGGAGGCTTCCCTCTCATCGTCAAACGGTCCGCCGTATATCTCAAGCACACGGGTGCTGACACCTGTCTGCGATGTTTCTGTTGATAGTGGTTCTTCTCCGGTTGCCAGTGCCACGGTTCTCCATGTCTGTGTTGCCTGGATACCGCCGCTCTTTGCCCCTCGTATCTTTCCTGTACCGCTTGCAATCATGTATACGATTTTCTCCAGTGAGTTCTGGTTGTTTCCTGCCAACTGTCGCTCATCAATTCCCAGTGGGAGGTCGCAGTAAAAGGACGCTGTCCTCTCCAAGCCTACCTGCGTTGCGTTGAAATTTACCATCAGTCTTTCCGGGTCGCCCCATACGGAGAGTGCTGCTTTCAGTGCTGCCGTCTTTCCGCCTTTTGAACCGCCCCAGTTGTACACGAAGAATATTCGCTGCTTTATGATCCGCAGGAGTGGTGCTGTGAAACTGGCCGCCAGTATGAACCGGAACTTGTCTCTGCTTCGGTGTGGCTTTATCATTTTGAGCCAGTCCGCCATTGTTCCGTTCTGGCAGTATGCCGCTGCCATGCCCCTCTGCGATGGGTCGATGTCCAGAACAATGTCCTTGTCATGCCCTGGCACGAACCGTTTTCCGGATTGCCATCCGAATGTGCTTGTGGAGTCTGCTTTCTTTATGATGTCTATGTTCTCGGCTTCCAGTGCTGCCAAGAACTTTACGATGTGCTTTGCGTTCTCCGATGTGACGGTGCATCCTAAGTCTGCCAGTGCTGTGATGGCTCTGGATGTGAAGATTGTGCTTCGTGGGTAGATTGCCTTATGCCACTGCCCATCCCTCTTGAATGCTACCTCTATCTTTTCCTCTCCTGTTTCCATGCTCCGCAGTCGCTGCGTGATAATGATCGGGGTTCTGCATACCATGACTGGTGCGTACTTCTTTTCATCGATCACACTGATTCCCTTTTCTGAATAAATCCAACCTTCCGGCTGTCTTAAGTTCACAGGTGCTCCCTCGACTGCTTCCGGGATATTATCCTCCTCGATGTCTATCTGCTCTGCGTTGCTGATTGCTTTCCGGATCTTCTCGGCCGCTTCCTCTTTGCCATACTTTATGTAGACTTCCGATGGGTCCTTGCATCCGAGTGTCCGGCAGCTCCATTTATATACTTCTCCTACGAACTTACCTTCCCGGAGTGCCCTTGTGACTTTGGCGAGGAACGCTTCCCCGCCTTTATCCGGCTCTACATGGATGTAAAGTTTCAAATCCTGCAGGACTCCTGCCCAGTCCGCCCGCATCATGGACGCTCCCGGTATTCCGAGTGTGCTGATTCCCATGTACCACATGGACTGGGAATCGCTCTCGCCCTCGACCAGTGCTGCGTATCCGATATTCCTTATGGCTTCTATCTGCCACAGTCCGTACATACACAGCCTGTCCGTCTTTCCATATTCCCACCGGAACTGCTTTCCGCCGTATCTCTTGCGGTGCAATGCCAGATTTCTTTCTGCGTCAAAGTATGGTATGTATAAATACTGGACTCCGTTTCGGTCTTTCTTTGTCTGCAGGCAGCATTGTTCTTTCAGCCAGTCCTCTGGGAGACGCTTCTCGAATGAATACTGGGACACGGTGTAGTGATCCAGTCCTGGTTTCTTCTCTTTCGGTTTCTCCTGCGGCTCATTCAATGCTCCATACTTTTCCAGTATCTGCTTGTAGGCTTCCTTGGTATCCAGTCCGTTCAGCTTTGCATAAAATGTGACGAAGTTTCCGCCCTCATCCTCTGCGAAGCAGTGCCACTTTCCGGTCTTTAAGTCCACCGAGAACGAATTGGCACGGTCATCATGGAATGGACACAGACCTGTGAGGTTGTCGCCTGTGATCTTGTGCTTTTTGATAACGGAGCAGTATTCAGTTTTATAATCTACCAGACGGTCTAAATCGACCTCCGCTGCCTGCTGCATATTATCGCTCCAATCTACTAAGTATTACCTGTTCCAGAGTAAGTCTTGTGAAATTGATTGACTTGCCCTGCATCATGAGTTTGTTCGTCATGTAGTCAATTTCCTCATTCATTCCCTCGCTGATCACATTGTCCACGGTCACTACGAGGAATTCTTTGCACTGCATCATTAGACGCTTGCCTGCTTCCATTCCGAAGTATCTCTCTCCGGCGATGGAGTCATCCATAAATCGTGGGAAGTAAAGGTGCGGTGCAATCGGTATCTTTCCTTCGCTGACTACCTTGTTTGCCGCCCACTTCGCCACTTTAATATTTTCTTCCAGTTCTTCTCTGGTATCTGCTCTGTATCTGCTGCAGATATAGCACATCGGCATAAGTGCCGGATTTCTATTCTTTAACTCTCCCGGATAGCACTGTCCTGCGTACTTCCATGGCGAGTATCTGTTCTCTTTGTATATGGTGTCATAGATTGGCAGGTTACCTACAATGTCTGCGACCTCGCTCATCTGGATCATGGTGTCGGTCTGGTTGCCTGCGTTCTCTCTAAAGTTGTAAATCATGGCTGCTTCCACGATGTCTCCCGGCATTAAGTATTCGCTGTCTCTGCCGCCGGTCCAATTATCAAACAATTTCTGCATAGTGTGCCTCCTTTGGATAATGCCAGGAGCGTTTCCGCTCCCGGCTTGGTCAGCCTTAGTTGAATGGCAGGTTTGCGTCTCCGTCTACGTTCTGAAACTCTGACGCATCCACGGCGGCTCCGGTGTTGTAGTCTGCTTCGTCTACTTCCGGGATGTTGCCTGCCATGGCTTTCACATTCTCCGCCATCGCCTTGGCTTCGGCTTTCTGTTCGTCCGTCAGCTTGCTCACAAATGTAAAGGCTGCTCTGGAATATGTAATGCCGTCTGCTGACTTTTCCTTTTTCAGCGTGATTTTGGTCACTGCTTCGTAGCAGCGGAGTCCTTTGAGGAGGATTCGCTTGCCGATGTAATCTCTGATGTATTTCAGAGAGGTTGGCGGTAATGCGAGAATGATTGGCACGGGGTTGTTCTCCTGCAGGATGTAACATCTGTGGATGTTCTTGCAGGCTTTTCCTGCTCCGGCACTTCCGAACTGGTTATGCGGGCACTTGCTGCAGTCGTGTATTTCTCCTGTCTCACGCTCCACTCCCTGCTTTCCGTCATAACTTGAGCAGTCCGGCTGCTCGTTTCCGCCACTGTACTGTTCTGCCCAGTATGCGTTTACCGGATGATGGTGGAGGATCACTCCTGTGAGTTCCGTGCTCATCACAGGCTCGTCCTCTGTCTCTCCCGGAAGTTCAAATGCCAGACCACCGCCGCTTGGAATCTTCGCTCTCTCAAACGGAATACTTCCCAGTCCATCCATTTCCTCTGCGATTGCTTCCGCCAGTTCTCCGGTAAGAGTTACCAGTTCGAACTTCTTTTCTGTTGTTGCTACCTCATTCTTTGCCATGTCTTATTCCTCCATTTCCTCTGCATCTTCTTTGTTATTGTCTGCTTCCTCGAAGCCATCGTCCTCTGACTCTCCTGCGTCCTGCTCGTCCAGATATTCTTCCATCGGTGTCGGCTTTCCGCTTTCTCCATAGTAGAGGTCGTCCATGATCCTCTGCGCCTGCGCTGCCAGTTTGATGGACTCCACGGCTACCTCGACCGCTGAATTGTAAAGGCTGCCGATTACATTGAGGACATCGCCGTCTCCATTCGGCAGGAGTTTCAAGAGGTCATCCATGTCCGTCTTGGTGGATTTCATCTTGCCCTGCAGGGACGCATATCCTTCCGCTGCGATGCCGTATCCCTCATGGCGGTTCTTTACCTTGGTCGGGTGCTGATACTCCATGATCTGCCCCAGTGCGAACTTGGCGGTTGCCTGCATATTTTCTTTGAGGTCACGGTCGCTTTCCAGTGTGATATCAATTTCCATCTGTTCGTAGTCCATCTCTATACCTCCTGTGCTTTCTTTGCTCTGTTCAGAGCCTTGGTGTTGGCTTTTCTCTTGGATACTTTAAGTTCCGAATATACGGAGAGTACCTCTGCCATTTCTTCTGGCAGTTCGCCATCGTTCTCGGCTGCCAGATTGTTCATCGCAGAGTCGAGGGTTCGTGGATCTACTCTTTCCGTGATGAGGTGTCCGAATCCCTGCTCTCTCAAGACATCGAAGAATACCAGACCTTTTTCCATCAGTTTTTCTTCTGAAATCTTGGAGTATCTCGTTTTCTCCTGCAGGCTGTACTTGAAGCCATCCACCGTAGTATCCGGCTTTTCCTCATCCACCATCTGCTGTGCGATTTCCTGTTCGAGGTTTTTGAGTTCCTCGTTGTTTGCCTTGGTCTGCTCTGCCAGATCATCCTTTTTGTCGAGCAATACCTTGTAGGCTCTGACCTTGTCGTCTAATGTTGTTACTGTTTCCATGTTGTTGCTCCTCCTTTGGTTTTATAATTCATTTCCCCACTGATCCCAACCGTCACGCTCCGTCCTTGCGAAGAGTTCCAGTTTCTTTGCCTGCGGGAAGAATGTTTCTAACATCTGATAGGCACATTCCGGCTTCTGGCTGTGATGCCGTTTGCTGTTCTCTCTGAGTACCGTGGAGAATGCTCCACGCTTGTCCTTGTCCGGGAGGATGATGTTTCCCTTCTTGTAGAACCAGAGCAGGTACTCATGTGCGAAGCGCACTGTGTAGGCGGGTGCCGGTCCGTTGCCCTTATCCCATATCAGCCTTGCGTGGAGTTTATATCCAAGCAGGCTCATGATTTCCTCTGTCTGCGGCAGGTATTTCTCTATCGTCCACATGAACACATTGTGCTTTTCGTTCATGAGTTCGTTTGTGACATAGCGGTGCAGTTCCATAATTCCGGGGACGTCCATTGTCTCGTATGGCACTGTCGTTCCGGTGCTGTTTGGTCTGGCTGCTTTCTTTCCGCCCCTGCCTTGCTGCCACGGTGGGTCCGTGTAGAGGATGTCGTATTTACTTCCCGGGTTAAAAATATCAATCTTCGCTATTGCTCCTCCTGTAAAGTTTGTATTTTATGCTCGATTCCGAGCGGTTCATCATTTCTGCGATTTCCCTTATGGAATATCCTTCGTGTCTGAGGTGCTGCATCCTTCGGACTTCCGTTCCTGTCCAGTTGTATCTGCGTGATATATCATTTTTTCTTTTTTCCTTGTACCAGTCGTAGCGCATGAACATTGTGTCGTCTGTTACCCTGGCTGCGTTCCAGTCCTCTGGGTGCTCTCTCATGTATTTGATGATATCTTCCTGTCGGTACATCACGTATGGTCGCTTCCGGTAGCTTTTCAGACCTTTTCTCTCCCAATACTGCAGGGTGCGGTTTTCTATTCCAAGGATCTTCGACACGGTGTTTCTGGTAAGCATATCTGTGTTCGCCATGTATCCGCCTATCCCGATGCGCTGTCTCTTTAAGAACACCGCCTCCTTGGTTCGGTTCAGCCGTCTTGCCACTGTCTCCAGTGGGTACTTTTCTGTCAGTTCTTCCAGGAGGACAAGTTCTTCATCTGTCCATTTGCGTCCACCCATTAGAAATAATCCCTCCATGTATCCACGACTGTTTTTGCCAGATCCTCTTTCTTCGCCAGTGCTTTCAGCACCACTTCGTCTATTGTTCCCTCTGTGATGAGGTGGATGTATGTGCAGGCATTCTTCTGCCCGATACGGTGGATTCTGGCAAGGCTCTGACTGTATGCTGCATAGTTGAAGTTGACCGAATAATACACACAGGTGTCTGCGGCCGTGAGTGTAATTCCCAGTCCTGCGGTATCGATCTGTGCGAGGAATACCATTGTTTCCGGGTTCGTCTGGAAGTCCTTGACGATGTCGCCCCTGTCCTCCAGTTTCACATCTCCATAGATTTCTCCGTAGCGGAGTTTCTTCTTTTTCAGCATCTGCCCGATGATATCTATCTCCGGTCTGAAACGTGCAAAGATTACCAGTTTCTTTCCTGCGTCCACCACATAATCGTCCACGATTTCTTCCAGTGCGTTCAGCTTGCCCTTGCTGACCAGTTCCGGCTTTTCTTCTCCGTCTGCCACTAAAAATCCGCCAGTGAATTGCTGAAGGCGAAGCAGCTTTGTCAGCACGGTTGTTGCGCTGATCTGCCCGCCACTTTCCAGTTCTGCGAAACTCTCACGCTTGATGCGGTCGTAGATGTTCTTTTCTTTTGCCGACATCGTTATGTATCTCTGCAGGAATGTCTGCTCCGGCAGGTCGAGTGCCTCGTCCTTGGTCACTCGGTATGCGATGGAGTGTTCTTTCTGGATTAACTGGTCGAGGTCTTTGTATCCCACGATCTGGTGTCTGTTAAATCCGCCCATGATGGCATATCTGTTTCGGAACTGATAGAAGTTCGTTCCGAAGATTGTCGGGTCAAGGAAGCGGTACTGGCTATACAGGTCGATTGCGTTATTCTGCACCGGAGTTCCGGACAGGATAAGTTTGTACTTTGCCTGGTCGCCCAGTTTGTGCATCGCCTTGGACTGCTCTGCATCATGGCTCTTGATTCTCTGGCTCTCATCGCAGATGATCATGTCTGCGTTCCATTCGTACAGTGCGTCAAAGATGCCCTCTCTCCATGTGGATTCGTAATTGATAACGGCTACCTTTAATGCTTTGAATGGGAAGTTGTCGAGATCGTTTAACAGCTTCAGTCTGCGGTTCTTGTCTCCGAGCAGTACCTTGATGTTCGCCTTAAAGTCTGCAAATTCTGCGAAGTCCTTGGGCCATACGGAGCAGACGGAGGTTGGTGCTACCACCAGTACCTTTTCCACCTTACCCATCTGGTAAGCTGTGCCTGCTATCATGATTGCTGTCAGCGTCTTTCCGCATCCCATTTCAAAAAGCAGACCGAAGCCTTTATGTGTCTCTGCCATTGGTTTTTACCTCCTTCCTGTGATTTTCCTTTGCTTTGCGGTGCTCCAAATCTCGCACCATCCTGTTCCAACCTGCTTCCTGCTGCTTAGTTGCTGCGGGGTTGCGACAGGATATGTAATCTCTGTTATTTCTGTTCATCTGTATCCTCCTCGCTTAGTATCATGGCGATGCCTTCCATCACAAACATTGCACACGGAAGTGCTATGCCGTTGCCCCACATCTTGTATTTGGCTGAGTCGCTCTCTGGGTCTTTCAGCCATTTGCGGATCTGGTTGTCTGTCTTTTCCTTTTTACTCTCGCCCATGGCTTCCATCTGTATTCGGAACACCTCTCGCCAGTGGTCGATATCTTCCTGCGTTGGTTCTGATATTCCCAGTTCCTCTGCCCAGTTATCCGGGAAGCCTTGCAGTCTGCAGCACTCCAACGGTGTGAGCCTGCGGATGATGTACTCCCAGAGGATGAGGTCGGTGCTGTCTTTGTAATCCCTGCGCTTTAAGCAGGAGGCTTTCTCTGATTCTTCGTACTCCCCGATTGCCTGTTGTGCGAAGCAGGCTACTCCGTGCCTGTCTGCGGCCGTGAGCGTGTTTGCAGGTGCGCCCGGTTCTCCGATGCCAAGTCCATTGGCAGAGCCGTCATTGTTTCTGGTGTCTCCACCGCCCTTGTATCGGGTTGCCTTGTCTGCTATCGGGATTGGGTCGAATAAGGTCTGCGTGTTGTGTGTACTGAGCGTTGCGCTCTTATCTGTCTGCATCAATGCTCCCTTACCTCCTCCCTCGCATCCGCTTCTGATCTGCAGTGTGATTGGCTGAGGATGAGTGGCACATTGCCCCCCCCCGTGCCCATGCGACTGGTCAGCGTTGGCACATTGCCGTCCTCTGCTATCGTCACTCTGCTGTCCTGTGGGTGGTTTTCTAATACGATGGGTACATATTGTTACCGCCGGTCCCCATCTTCGTTGTGAGCGTGGGCGATACCTCGCTCTTATCCGCTACTCTGCGCCTGTCGCTGATGTCATAGCACTCGACATCATCTGTGCCTGTCTTATGAGTGCCTGTCTTAATATCTCCGGCAGTTCTTTGCCACGCTTCTCGGCTCTCCGTAAAATTCCCAGACAAGCCTTCTCGCTCAAATAATATTTTTGGTGCGGTGTTTCCTCCAAAATCTGCGACAAGGTAGATTCGCTTTCTTCTTTGGGGCACTCCCCAGTATTGGGCATCAAGCACTCGCCAAGCGATGGAGAAATGGTCGCCCATGATGCATCCGGCTGTCTGCCATTTTCCCTTCGGAGGGAGAGGTACATTGGATTCTTCGTCTGTGATGCTGACGATTTCTTGGAGGACTGCCTGGAAGTCTTTGCCCTTGTTGCTGCTGAATGCTCCGGGCACATTCTCCCAGACCATGTATCTCGGTCTGATCTGCTTTCCTGTTCTGCCTGCTGCTCTGTCACTTTCTCTCATCTCCTTTACGATCCGTATCTGCTCACGGAACAGATTGCTTCGTGAACCGTCCAGACCCTCACGCTTTCCGGCTATGCTCATGTCCTGGCATGGAGAACCGCCTGCGATGATGGTCACTGGCTCTAAGTCTGCGCCGTTTAATTTATTGATGTCTCCGAGGTGTTTCATTTCCGGGAAGTTCTTTGTGGTTACCAGTATCGGGAATGGCTCTATCTCGCTTGCCCATATCGGTTTGATCCCGAATATCGATCCTGCCAGTTCAAAGCCACCGCTTCCGGAGAACAAAGACCCCATTGTTATTTCCTGCTTCATCTGCCCCACCCCAGTTTCTTTCCGCACCAGTGACAGTGCGTGTGGTTTCGGGAGGTTCTCTTTCCGCAGGCAGGGCAGCAGTAAAAGTCCATACCTCTCTTGATTACTGGTGCTTCTGTCTCGTATTTTTCAACCATCCGCTTATGCTCATCTGCCATGCTCTGGTAGTCGTACACGATGTCCATTGCCTGTGTGAGTGCTTCCTCTATTCTTTCTGCCATCTCCACATCTTTTGGGTCGCCCTCAGTTATCTTCTGCGAGTATTCTGTCTGTGCTTCCTTCAGAAGTGGGATGATCTCCGTTTCCTTGATATGTATCACTTCTCCGCCTCCCTTGGTTTCGGTGGGTCTACCAGTCCGAATGTCATGAGTGCCATGTTGTATCCTCGCACCTGGTGCGTGAATGGCGACACCTTGACTGGCGGTGGGATGAGTGGCTCTGGCTTCGGGTTCATGCGTTCCCGGTCGACTGCTGCCATTACTTCGTTCAGCTTCTTTCGCTCTGCTTCGATGGACGGTGGCAGGTTTACCAGTCCTGCCAGTCTGTTCAGCAGTTCGATGTCAGCCTGTCCGCTTAGCGTCTGCGTCTGCCTGCTCCACTTCATCTTTCCCCACGACTTGATTATTGTGAACTGGACATTGTCTGCTTCTCTGATTAAGATTTGACCGTCCTTCATCGCCATCTTCATGTCGTTGTTGCTCCTTCCTGCGTATTTCTTTCTTCCACTCCGGTTCATCCTCTGCACCGTAGAATGTTCTTCTGACGGTTGCTCCCGGATTCTCCCAGAGGTCATATAAAAATCCCATATCTTCCACTCACTTTTCCGTGTAGAATGTGTGGTTGCCGTGTGTGAATAATTTTTTTCAGTGTGGTATTGTGCCATGTGGCTTCGTCCGTGGTTCTCTCGAAGTATGTCGCTCCCTGGCTCTCATCCCAGTGTTCTGCCTGCACCATTTCCAGTGCCCGGTAGCAGTCTGCGTCCGGCTCTACTCTGTCGTATCTGCCGTTTCCGTATGCTGTGAACTGGGTGTCCTCTGTGATCACTCCCTCGATGGTATCCGGGAACTCATCGCTCCATACTCGGTTCAACACTACCAGTATGACCAGTGCCTTGCCCTCGGTGTCCTCGCCCTCTGCTTCTGCCATGGCGATTTTTGCTAATCTGTAGGAGTCATCTGCATCCCAGTCCAGACTACCGATTGCTGCGGTCGTTGTCGGTACTGGTGTCTCAGTGCTCTGGAGAATTGCGTTGTAGTAGGATTGTTCCTCTGCCTGCTCTGCTGCCCTGTATGCGTCACGCTCTTTGCACATCTGCTCATATTCTTCCTGCGTCAGCCATGTGTCTGAGCCTTCCACCTGCACCATGCCTATGTGGTTTTCCTCTATGTACTCACTCCAGTCCGGCATCGGTTCGTTTGCCCATGCGATAAACAATCCGACAAACATTCCCGCTCCCACTAATACCGCTACTGCATCCCCTGCTATGCGCTTCAGCTTTCTTTTCAGAATTCGCTTCTGTCTCCTACTGAGTTTCAAATCGTCATGCACCTCCTGCTTACTTCTCGACTGCTTCCAGTCTCTTTTCCTTCTTGTTGTAGAGGATCATCTCTTTCTCATCCTCTGAATGGAGCATATAGTCATCCGGGTTCATTCCCCTCTTGACCAGTATCTCTTTCTGATTCCTTGTCAGTTTCTTTGGCTGTTTCATATGCTCTCTCTCCTTTATACTTACTTGACTTTTACCAGTACCTCATTATGCTCTCTAGGCTTCTTGGGTCTGGCATGGAACAGGTTCTCCAAGGCTTTGAAGAGTAACTGTTCCGTTCATGCTCCCTGAGTATCCTTTGGGGTAGCTGTACTAGTCGCCTGCAGTGCGGTCTTTTTCATTCCCCGCTACCGAGTGTTAAATCGCACCCACGCATCCATGCTCTCGGTATTCTCTCTCTGCGTGTTTCTCATCTGCCTCCGAACCGTTGTTGTTTTACTTGGGTCTGCGTTCCCTACCCCAATTACGACAGCCATTCATGCAGGCTCATGTCCTGCTGCCGGAGCGATTTACTGCGGCGGCTCGCTCCTACCTATCGGTTTTTATCCTGGTCGATGCTTGCCAGTGTGTTTCTTCGGTATTCAATTTTTAGGTGTGATGCATACGCATCGTTCTGTTTTCTTGGTATCTGTCGCCTGCACTGGGCAGGTGTAGTTGATCTTGCCATTGTCAGTGCTGCTTCGGAGCATCCCGCTTTCATACAGGTGCTTCCTTGCGTATCTGGCACTCACTCCCTTTGTGCTGCAGAAGTGATTAAACTCTGGAACTCTGATGCGGTATTCTCCGTCCTCCAGTTCCCTGCCCTTGGTCAGTTCTGCTACAAAGGCATCTGTATCAATTAGTGCGGCCTGCTTGTCCAATGCTCTCCATTCTGCCAGTTCATCAAGTCCGTTGATATCAACCTGTGCCTTGCTGAACACATCCAGTATCATGGGGATTCTTTCATCCGGAGCCGCTGCCAGTATCTTTGCTATCTGTATGGCAGTCTTGATATCCAGTTCTTCCATTCCACTTGCTCCTCTCTGTTAGATGGAATGCTGTGCGACCTCTGCCCTGTACGGTTCTCCACCTCTGGCGAGTTCACGGTACATGGTAGCCGAGTGGACACCGATTGCCATCGCCATCTCATCTACTGTTTTGCCCTGTGCGTTCAACGCTTCGATTTTCTTTCTGTCCTCGAAGCCGATGCGCTTGTACGCTTTCCTCGGTCGCTTGTTGGTTGCCATTGCTCTCCACCTCCTCTGTTTTTAGGCAAAAAAAAATAAATGCGCCAGAGTGATTATTCACTCTAACGCATTTATCAATTTCTTATAAAAATTAAAAATGCGAAGTGAGCTATATCACTCATTTCGCATTTATCTTATTACTTCACGGATATTTTATATTTATCATTGAATAAAAAAGTAAATTCCACATTATGCGGAATTAAGTCTTACACTCTGA
>ERZ808240.552-NODE-552-length-48376-cov-3.876969_pt1 | contig 48376 bp, 53 predicted proteins | sample MGYA00521084_ERZ808240 | MGnify/ENA primary metagenome ERZ808240 (study PRJEB31516, sample SAMN03275571) | gut metagenome | biome: mammalia-associated habitat; material: feces | host: Papio cynocephalus | place: Kenya | collected 2012-08-06 ...
AAACGAGACAGCGGAAAAGATCGCCAGTCTGTACGGCGGCACAGCCGAAGTCCTCTGGGAGGGCATCTGCTCCGCCCTCTACAACGACGCACAGGTCTGCGCTGAGGCATCCACGGCCGCCGAAGCCGCACTGGAGGGCGTCGCCGTCACCCACGACCGCCCCTTCTCGCTGGGTGGGGACAATTTTGCCGAGTACACGCTGGAGGTGCCGGGATCCTATGCCTATCTGGGCTCCGGAAATTCCGGCCGGCCCGGCACCTTGAACGCCGCCCATAACGGCCATTTTGATATTGAGGAAGCCGCCCTGCCCATCGGCACGGCACTCTATGCGTCCTATGCCCTCTGGTGGCTGGGACAGCCCTGAAAAGCAAAAGGAGGCGCTGAAGATGAACAATCCTCTGCGCTATCAGATCACTGAATATGACTGCGGCCCCACCTCTGTGCTCAACGGCATCAGCGCCCTGTTTCCCCGGGAGGTCATTCCGCCGGACATCCCCCGCTATGTCATGCTCTACAGTCTGGACGGCTGGGGTGAAGACGGCGTGATCGGCAAGACCGGAACCACCGCCACTGCCATGATGTTTATGAGCAACTGGTTCAACAGTTACGGCAGGCTGGGCCGCATCCAGATCTCCAGCCATTTCTACACCGGCGCGCAGGTCAACATGAAGGAGGACGGACCGGTCATGGAGGCACTCCACCGGGGCGGCGTAGTCGTTCTGCGGTGCTACTCCGATGTGGCCCACTATGTTCTGCTGACCGGTATTCAGGACGGGCTGATCCAGACCTTCGACCCCTATTTCTGGGACGGCCCCTTTGAGGACCCGGGCATCCATGTGACCCACGAGCACGAGGACAACTACAACCGGCTCATTGAGCCACGGGTCTTTGCCATGGAGAGCTGGGGGACAGATGCCGACTTCTACGCCTGCGGCCCGAATGAACAGCGGGAGGCGCTGGTGCTCTTCAATGAACACACGGTACTGACCACGGAAAAGACCGTGGAATACATCATCTAAAGCGAATCAGGAGGAAACCACTATGATCCCCACACCCGAACAGGCTTACGAGCTGCTGAAGGAGTATAACGAGGGCGAATTTCACCTCAAACACGGCCGCATCGTCGGCGACGTGATGCGCTGGTATGCCCAGGAGCTGGGCTACGGCGACGAGGCCGACTTCTGGCAGGCCGTGGGCATTCTCCACGATCTGGACTTTGAGCGCTGGCCCGAGGAACACTGCACCAAGGAGCAGGAGCTCATGCGGGAAAAGGGCATCGACGAGTCCATCATCCACGCCACCGCCAGCCACGGCTGGAATCTGACCGTGGACATCAAGCCGGAGCACGAGATGGAGAAGGTGCTCTATGCCGCCGACGAGCTGACCGGCCTGATTGGCGCCGCCGCCCTGATGCGCCCCTCCAAGAGTGTGAAGGACATGGAGGTCAAATCGGTCAAGAAGAAATATAAGGACAAGAAATTTGCCGCCGGATGCTCCCGGGCGGTCATCGAACAGGGCGCCGAGCTGCTGGGCTGGGATCTGAATACCCTGATCGAACGCACGCTGGAAGCCATGAAGCAGAGCGATAACGTAGAATAAGACACGCTCTCAGAAATGCAGGCAAACAATACATCGACAAACGGAAACGCCAGACGGAATTTCTTCCGTCTGGCGTTTTATCGGTCTATTGCTTATGCCAGCGCCGCACCCAGCTTCTTGCAGCTGTCGATCGCATCCTCATCTGGATAGCCGCAGCAGATCACGCTGTCGCAGGCCAGCTTTGCCCCGGCGTTGGTGCAGGTGTCCTCCCACTGACGCATCCACTCACCGTCACCCCAGCCATAAGAGCCGAACAGGGCGATGGTCTTACCGGAGAGCTCCGGCAGGCAGGCGGTGAACATGGGCTCGAACTCGCTCTCCTCCAGCACCTCTGCGCCCATGGCCGGGCAACCGAAGGCGATGGCGTCATACTGGCTCACCATGGAGGCATCAAAGGCCGCGCTGGGCAGCAGAATGGTCTCCGCACCGGCGGACTTGGCGCCCTCCTCCACGGCCTGGGCCATGGCCTCCGTGTTGCCGGTACCGCTCCAATAGATCACTGCAATGCTCATAATAAAAACCTTCCTTTCAATTTTGTCGGTTTGTGTATTCACATAGGTTTGTTATGACTAACCTATATTCAAAAAATTTTCAGCCCACTACCAGCTGCTCAACAGTCTTGCCGCATTTCAGCTGCGCCTGATAGGCCTGGGTGCAGGCCCGATACTGGGCAAACAGGCGCCTGGCCTGTTCCTCATTGCCGTAGCCCCGCCAATCGCCCACGCATTTGCTGCGCTTGGGTCCGTATTGGATGAAGCCCTCCACATCATCGGGGGGATAGCCTAAAAACAGGCCGATCTCGTGGGGAAATTCCTCCTGTGACCGCAGCTGCTGCATCAATTTGACCACGCAGAGATCCGGGTCCCCCCATGGGTAGCCCCGATCCTCCAGCAGATGCGCTGCCACCGGGGCGGTCAGATCTCGCCCCAGCCGGTTGGGCCGGTAGAGGTAGATGAGCGCTCTGCCCTGCTTGTAGCTCAGCGACAATACCCGCAGTCCCTTTGGAACCAGCATTCGATTCATCGACCGAATATCCCGGCGCAGCTCGTCCTCCGAACCGTAGCGGCAGGAGAACAGGCTCCCCGTCTTCAGACCCGCCAGCGTGGGGGAGCAGTGGCGGATCACCACCTCATCAGACATGGCTCAGTGAGCGGCGTGGATCTCCAGCACACCCCGCAGCGCGGAGATGGAGCTGGTGGGACAATGCGCGATGACGGTGGGCAGGCCCTTGAGCTCATTCAGAGCGCTGCGCAGCATCTTGTGGGACATCGTGCTGGTAAAGCAGACCAGCAGATCCGGACTACCCAGCTTGTTTTTCAGGCTGCCGATGGGTTTTGCGAACACCTTTGCCTGACATTCATACTCTTTGCACAGATCCTTGTACTTACGGACCATGCACTCATTACCACCCAAAATCACAACGCTCATAATAAGCTCCCTTCTTTCTTGTAGTTAGCATTCACTAACCAATATTTTTTAACTTAGGCGCTGAATTAATTCAGCGCCTAAGCTGAGGACAATCGTAGTCGGGATCGTTTTTATCCCGCGCAGGCCTGCGGCTCCATTCCGGAGCACAGGGCCGCATCTGCATCCGCAATACGGCTGCACATCTCCACCACGCTCTCCAGCTTCAGCTCGGAGAGCAGGGCCAAGGCCGCCGCCAGCACATCCTGCCGCTGGGGCAGGAACCGCGCAAAATGACGGCAGATCGTCTGGAAATACACCTGATACCGGTCGGCGGTGCTGCGGCCCAAATCCGTCAGCCGGATCACGCCGTAGCGGGGTTTCTCCAGCAGGCCCATATCCTTCATGCTGCCCACCATGGAGTGAACACTGGGCTTGGTGATCCCCAGCGCCTGTGCCACATCGACACAGCGCACGCCTTTACCGTCCCGGTCCAGATCTTCAATTGCCAGCAGATAGCGGATGTTTGCCGCTGTCAGGGCCGGGCCACTGCTCATAATGCGTACCTCCATCTTCTCCCCGTCCGGCCGAAGCCGCTTCGCCTCGGCCGGACACAGGGAATCAGTGTTTCACGTTGCAGCTTCCGCTGCAGCCCCCGCAGGCGCCGCAGTCTCCACCGCAGGAGGACTTACCGGATCTCTTATCCTTCCGAATGGCGTGGACAATGGCGATCACCACAGCCAGGACCACCAGTCCGATGAGAATGGTGCCGATATTGGCCGAGAGCCATGCGATCATATGGATTCCTCCGTTTCAAGTTCAATGAGTCAGTCGATCGTTCTTACACGTTGACGCGGACCTTCTTGCCATTGATCGTCTCAGTGGCAGGACGGAACAGCAGGACGAAGAACAGGACGACGATAACGATAGCCACCACAGAGCCGATGCCGAAGTGACCGGTGAAGAGCATACCCAGCTGGTAGATGCACAGGCCGACCAGATAGGCGAAGCCGCACTGATAGCCGATGGCAATCCAGAACCACTTGCGGCTGTTCATCTCGCGCTTGATAGCGCCCATAGCAGCGAAGCAGGGAGCGCACAGCAGGTTGAAGGCCAGGAAGGCATAACCGGAGAGGGCGGTGAAGGAGGCAGCCATGTTGGTGTAAACAGAAGCTGCGGTGCCGCCGTTGTACAGGATGCCCAGAGTACCGACGATATTCTCCTTGGCGATCAGGCCGGTGATGGAGGCGACAGTGGCCTGCCAGTTGCCGAAGCCCAGAGGCGCAAAGATCCAGCAGATCGCGTTGCCGATGGCAGCCAGGATGCTGTGATCCAGCTGATCCTCAGCCAGCATGGTGAAGGAGCCGTCTACGAAGCCGAAGTAGCTCAGGAACCAGACCAGAATGGTGGACAGAGTGATGATGGTACCGGCCTTCTTGATGAAGGACCAGCCGCGCTCCCACATGGAGCGGAGGACGGTGCCCACGGTGGGCATGTGGTAGGCGGGCAGCTCCATAACAAAGGGAGCGGGATCACCGATGAACAGCTTGGTTTTCTTCAGGATAATGCCGGAGCAGATGATGGCGGCAATGCCCATGAAGTAAGCGGAGGGAGCGACCCAGGCCGCGCCGCCGAAGATAGAGCCGGCGATCATGGCGATGAAGGGCAGCTTGGCACCGCAGGGGATGAAGGTGGTGGTCATGATCGTCATGCGGCGGTCACGCTCGTTCTCAATGGTACGGGAGGCCATGATGCCGGGCACGCCGCAGCCGGTGCCGATCAGAATGGGAATGAAGGACTTGCCGGACAGGCCGAAGCGGCGGAACACACGGTCAAGGATGAAGGCGATACGGGCCATGTAGCCACAGGCCTCCAGGAAGGCCAGGAAGATGAACAGGACCAGCATCTGGGGGACGAAGCCGAGGACCGCGCCGACACCGGCGACGATACCGTCAAGGATCAGGCCGCTCAGCCAGTCAGCGCAGTTGACGGCGGTCAGGCCGCGCTCGATCAGCGCGGGGATGCTGGGGACATACACGCCGTAATCAGCGGGGTCCGGGGCCTCGCAGCCGTCGGCGATCATCACATCGATGGACTCCAGCACGTCAGCGCCGGTGGCAGTCTCGTCGGAGACGGAGAGATTCTCCTCATCCTGCACCTCATAAGTAAACTTGTAATCAGACTTGACGTCAGCAGCCATGGCGGTCAGCGCAGCGGCCGCGGCGTCGGCGTCAAACTCGTCGCTCTCGCTGTCGATGGCATCGGCCACGTCATCGAGGCCCTGATCTTCAATGTAGCCATTGACGATGTTGGAGGCGTCGGTGTATTCGTCGTTTGCGTCGTTATAAGCGGAGGAGCCGATGCCGAACAGGTGCCAGCCATCGCCGAACACGCCGTCGTTCACCCAGTCAGTGGCCCAGCCGCCCACGGTGGTGACGGACACATAGTAGACAAGGAACATGATAGCCGCAAAGATGGGCAGGGCCAGCCAGCGGTTGGTGACGACCTTATCGATCTTATCGGAGGTGGTCAGCTTGCCGGCGGACTTCTTCTTCAGACAGCCGTGGATGATGGAGCTGATATAGACGTAACGCTCGTTGGTGATGATGCTCTCGGCGTCGTCGTCCAGCTCCTTCTCGGCAGCCTGAATGTCGGCCTCAACATGAGACAGCTTGGCGGGCTCCAGATTGAGCTGCTCCAGGATCTTCGGGTCACGCTCAAAGATCTTCAGCGCGAACCAGCGCTGCTGCTCCTCGGGCTGATCGTGCAGCAGCTCCTCCTCGATGTGGGCCAGTGCGTGCTCCACGGGGCCGGAGAAGGTGTGCTGAGGAATGGTCTTGCCATTCTTGGCGGCCTCCACGGCGGCCTCGGCAGCTTCCATGACGCCGGTGCCCTTCAGAGCGGAGATCTCGACCACCTTGCAGCCCAGCTCACGGGACAGCTCATCAATGTTGATCTTGTCGCCGTTCTTCTTGACCACGTCCATCATGTTGATGGCCACGACCACGGGGATGCCCAGCTCCACCAGCTGAGTGGTCAGATACAGGTTGCGCTCCAGGTTAGTGCCGTCGATGATGTTCAGGATGGCGTTGGGACGCTCACCGATCAGATAGTTCCGGGCCACCACTTCCTCCAGCGTGTAGGGGGACAGGGAGTAAATGCCGGGCAGGTCGGTGATGGTGACATCGGGGTGCTTCTTCAGCTTGCCCTCTTTCTTTTCCACAGTGACGCCGGGCCAGTTGCCGACGAACTGGTTTGCACCGGTCAGCGCGTTGAACAGCGTCGTCTTACCGGCGTTGGGGTTGCCCGCGAGGGCAATGGTCAACTTCATAACATGCTTCCTCTCTTTCACGGTCAGGCTCGTAAGCGGGCGCTAACCAAGGATTTAACATTTGCCGTTCCCCTCAAGCGGATGAACGGCGGTCAGACCGGCTCTGCTTAGAGCTCGGTCACGATCATCTCGGCGTCAGCCTTACGCAGACTCAGCTCATAACCGCGGACAGTGATTTCCACGGGATCGCCCAGCGGAGCGACCTTGCGGATGTAGATCTCCACGCCCTTAGTGATGCCCATGTCCATGATGCGGCGCTTGACAGCGCCCTCGCCGTTGAGCTTTGCGACCTTGACGGTCTGGCCCACCTTTGCATCGCGCAGTGTTTTCATAGTGTTGCCTCCTTACTTCTCTTCTTACTATCTCAGATCATGATCTTCTGAGCCATTTCCTTGCTGATGGCAATTCTGGCTTCTTTGACATTCACGATCACATTTCCGCCCAGTGTAGTGATAACGGTCACGGTGCCGCCCACCACGAAACCGAGGTTCTCCAGATGCTGGCGCACCTCCGGCAGACCGCCGATCCTCTTGATGATATTCTCTTCGCCCACAGTGGCCAGTGTCAATGGCATCATAAGTGCACCCTTCCTTAACTGTTTATCTATCTCAGTCCAGTTATACAGTGTTAACCAAACCGGCAAAGAAAAGATTAGAACACTCTAACCAGCTCACTCGGTAGTTTATTATAGCTAACCTCATTTGTCAAGAGCCTGCCGTCATTTTAGTTAGAATTGGTTAACTTAGCCCAACCTAACCCGTGATTTTTTTGCAGATTGCCAAAAGGGAGCGGATGCGCAGTGCACATCCACTCCCTTTCGAACTTTATAAATATTCCGCCAGCGCCTCCAGATTCTCCTCGGAGTACTCCAGCTCCGCCGACCAGCGGCGCAGCCACTCCACCCGGTCAGCCAGTGTGAGCGTGCCCTTCTCCCGCAGCGTCATTCCCCGCAGTGCCCCCAGCAGCCGCAGCGTAAATGCGCCGAAATGGAGGGCGAAGCCCTCGTCCCAGCGTTCCAGCCCCCAGGACAGGAAGTAGCGAAAGAGCAGATAGACCATAATGTGCTCACCGTCACGCTCCATGTCCGCATCCCAGCTCTCCTGAGGATTCTCCCGGAGCCGTTCCAGCACCGTGCGCCACTCCGGCTCCAGGATTTCCAGCGATAAAAGGAACGCAATGTCCTCGCTCAGGCTGCGCTGCGGCGGATTTTCTCCGCACAGGGAAAACGCTTCACACATTCGTGTTTTCAACGCTTTGGTCCGATCCTGCAGCCGCAGAATCAACTGCGCACGCAGTTCCAGCAGGGCGTAGTAGTCCTCCCCGGGCTCCTCGTCCTCCGCGTCAAAGGGCAGGCGTAAAAAGCCCAGCGGCTCTGAATGCGTGAGCAGGAGCCGTCCCGCCTCCTCACAGCACAGCCCCAGTCCCTCCTCCACGCGGTCCGGGAACCAGCTGCGGAACCGGGGATGATCTGCACAGATCTGGCACAGGCTGTTCTCCCCCAGCTCCAAAATCAGCTGGCAGAGATTTTCCCCCGTCAGAAAGGGACACCGCTCCCGGCTGTCCAGCCGGAAGTGCGGGCTGTCCGCCATGTCAATTTCCCGGTGCAGCTTATCTCCCAGCGCGCCGGTGATATTGGAATAGCGCTCCAGCGAGACCTCGTCCACATCCACTTCCCATCCCACGCAGCAGCTGTGGCCGCATTTGGATGCGATGCAGGCAAATGCGGGGTAAAAATCAGGTACGACTCGGATCATGCATTTCCCTCCGGCATATGGGCTTTCAGATCGGTCAGGCATTTCGAGGGCACAATAAGGGCTCCATGCCCCCGGCCCAGCTCAATGTCCAGCTTGTTGGCACCGTGAAAATCACTGCCGCCGGTGGTAAAAAGCCCGAACTCCGCCGCCAGCACAGAAAGCCGGTCGATCTGCTCCGCCGTATAGCCTGTATAGTAAATTTCCATGCCGCTCATGCCCGCTTCCGCGGCATATCGGACGAGGTCATACAATTCCTCTTCGGAATAGCCATACTGGAGCGGATGGGCCAAAACCGCCGTTCCGCCGCAGTTGCGGATCACGTTTACAGCGTCTTTCATCGGAATATAGGTGCGCGGCAGGTAATATTGCTTTCCGGCCGACAAAAATCTGGCAAAGGCATCCGAAACCGATCCCGCGATTCCCTGCGCCACCAGCACCCGGGCAAAATGGGGCCGCCCGATGGTCGCGCCGGGGTTCTGAACTTCCAGCTCCTCCAGCGAGATGTCGATGCCGTCCCGGCGCATCCGCTCCACGATCTTTCCATTGCGGCGGCGGCGGTCTTCGATCACCCAGTCCAGCACCTCCCGCAGGGCCGGAGCGTCTTTGTCCATGCCATAGCCCAGTACATGGGTGTCCTCTCCCCGGTAATCGGTGGAGATCTCGATGCCAGGGATCACCTCCACCCCCAGCTCCTCGCCCGCCACCTGTGCCTCTGCCACGCCGTTCATCGTGTCGTGGTCGGTAATGGCCACTGTGCTCAGACCCAGCTCCCGGGCGTGCGCCATAAGCTCCGCAGGCGTCAGCGTGCCGTCGGACGCAGTGGTGTGGGTGTGAAGATCGATCTGGTTTGCCATTGTGCTCACTTCCTTGTCTCTATACTCCGATTATAACATAAAAATTCTGCTCCGCCAAAGGGCGGAGCAGAATTCAAATTGCCAAAATTTTATTTCAGGAACCCCTGCAGGATGCGCTCCTCAGCCTCCTCGGCGGTGAAGCCCAGCGTCTCCAGCTTCAGGATCTGGTCGCCGGCGATCTTGCCGATGGCGGCCTCATGGATCAGGCTGGCATCCACATGGTTGGCGGTAATGGCGGGAATGGACTGCACCCGGCCATTGTCCATGATGATGGAATCGCACTGCACATGACCGAAGCAGAGGTTGTTGCCCTCCACATTGGGGTGGAACACCTGACGGGAGTTCTCCTTCGCCACACTGCGGGAGATGACCCGGGCCTTGGTGTCATGGCCGTTGAGGATAATATCCACATCGGAGTTGGCCGTCTGGTCTCCATGGGTCATCAGCTTTTCGGTCAGCATGACCTCGCTGTGATCTCCCTCGGCCACAACCTTGGTGTAGCGCTTGGTGGAATCCACACCGCCGATCTGGCTGGTGTCCATGACCACAGTAGCGCCCTCCTGCAGATAGACGATGGTCTGAGGATTCAGAATGCGTCCGCCGGTGCCATCGCCCGCGCCATAGTGCACCTCCACATAAGACACCTTGGAACTCTTGCCCACATAGAAGGTGTGGATGCCATTGTGCTTGGAGTCCTCGCAACCGCAGTTATGGATGCCGCAGCCCGCAATGATGGTGACATCGCAGTTCTCACCGATGAAAAAATCGTTGTAGACCAGATCCTCCAGGCCGCTCTTGGTCAGCACCACGGGGATAAACGCCTTCTCATTGACGGTGCCGTCGGCGACGCGGATGTCGATGCCCGGCTTGTCCGTCTTAGGGGTGATCTTGATATGATCGGAGGACTTGCGCTCCTCGCCCTTGCCGTCCAGCCGGAAGTTATACGCCCCATCTGGGGTGCTTTTCAGGCCGGAGATCTTCTCCAGCATGGCAGAAACGGTCTCACTGTAATGCTCGCTCATAAAACGCCCCTCCTTTACAGACAGTCGGCGCAGCCGCCGCTCTGACCGGCGCTCTCGATCTGCTCCAGCAGTTCGGACGCCGGGCCGTGGCCGGTGACCCGGCCGCCGGAGATCAGCACAACTTCGTCAGCCAGACGAATGATCCGCTCCTGATGGGAAATGATGATCATAGAGGCGGTACCCCGGCGGTGGATCTGCTGGAAGGTCTCGGTCAGGCGGCCGAAGCTCCACAGGTCGATGCCGGCCTCCGGCTCGTCGAAGATCATCAGCTCCGCATTGCGGGCCAGAATGGTGGCGATTTCAATGCGCTTAAGCTCACCGCCGGAGAGGCTGGCATCCACATCCCGGTCGATATACTCCTGACTGCACAGGCCCACCTGGGCCAGATAGTGGCAGGCGTCCTCCCGGCTGATCTGCTTCCCGGCGGCGCACTCCAGCAGATCAGACACCTTCATTCCCTTGAAGCGGGGCGGCTGCTGAAAGCCGTAGCTTATGCCCCTGCGGGCCCGCTCAGTGACGTTCAGGCCGTCGATGCGCTCGCCATCCAGCCAGATCTCGCCGGAGGTGGCGGGCTCGATGCCCATGATGACCCGGGCCAGCGTGGACTTGCCGCTGCCGTTGGGGCCGGTGATGACTACCAGCTTGCCGTCCGGCACGGTGAGATCAATGTGATTTAAAATGTCGATCCGTTTTCCGTCCCCGGGGACAGAAAAACACAGGTCGCGAAGTTCCAGCATAAATTTCACTGCCTTTTATCCTTGAAATAGGCCGCTCTCTGTCGGCGTGTTTTTCTATTATATCCAGATTTTCCAATGGGCGCAAGCTAATTCCCTAAAATCACCCGGAAATAAGGAAAATAAAATCTGCCCGGAGCTTCTTACAAAGCTCCGGGCAGATTTCAGGCTGTTTCAATTATCACAGAGTTGCGGCCATGACCGCCTTGATGGTGTGCATCCGGTTCTCCGCCTCGTCAAAGACGATGGAGCACTCGGACTCGAACACCTCGTCGGTGACCTCCATCTCGGCCCGGCCGAACCGCTCGCCCATCTCCCTGCCGACAGTGGTCTTGTGATCGTGGAAGGCGGGCAGGCAGTGCATGAACACGCAGTTGTCCGCGCCGTTGTCCATGGTGGCCTTGTTCACCTGATAGGGAGCCAGATCGTGGATGCGCTCCTCCCAGACCTCCACAGGCTCACCCATGGACACCCACACGTCGGTGTAAATGACATTGGCGCCCTTGGTGCCCTCGGCCGGGTCATCAGTAAAGCGGATAGTGGCTCCGGTCTCGGCGGCGATGGCCTGGCACTGCGCCACCAGCGCGGCGTCCGGCTGATACTTCTCCGGGCAGCAGCCGGTGAAGTTCATGCCCATCTTGGCACAGCCGATCATCAGAGAGTTGCCCATGTTGTAGCGGGCGTCGCCCATATAGGTAAAGTTGATGCCCTTCAGGGTGCCGAACTTCTCCCGAATGGTCAGGAAATCCGCCAGGATCTGCGTGGGGTGGAACTCATTGGTCAGGCCGTTCCAGACCGGAACACCGGCATACTGAGCCAGCTCCTCCACGATCTCCTGACCGTAGCCACGGTATTCGATGCCGTCAAACATACGCCCCAGCACCCGGGCGGTGTCGGCGATGGACTCCTTCTTGCCGATCTGGGAACCGGATGAATCCAGATAGGTCACCTGCATACCCAGATCATGGGCAGCCACCTCAAATGCGCAGCGGGTGCGGGTGGAAGTCTTTTCAAAGATGAGGGCAATGTTTTTGCCCCGCAGCATATCGTGGGCCACACCGGCCTTCTTCTTGGCTTTCAGCTCGGCAGCCAGATCCAGCAGATAGCCGATCTCATCCGGGGTATAGTCCAGCAGCTTCAGGAAGTTTCTTCCTTTTAAATTCATTGCGTTTTCCTCCATTCAAACGGTGCGGCGTGACCACCGCGCCGGTCAGGCTCTTATGCTTTAGCATATCACACCGGCAAAGAAATCGCAATATGAGGATTTGACTTTTCTGCTTTGACCGGGTAAAATCAACCCATCAACAAAGAACTGCACGCGCCGCTTCTGCGGCAGGGAGAAACATGATGCTGCAAGCTATTTTATTCGATCTGGACGGCACGCTGCTGCCCATGGACAACGACTATTTTACCAAGGTCTACTTCCAGCACCTCGCCGTCACCGCCGCCCAGTGGGGCTATACGGACACCAAGTTGCTGGTCAAGGCGGTCTGGGCCGGTGTGGAGTCCATGGTGAAGAATGACGGCAGACGCACCAATTACAACGCCTTCTGGCAGACCTTCGGGGCGGTCATGGGGCCGGACAGCCTGAAGGATATTCCGAAGTTTTCCTCATTTTATGAGAACGACTTCCACAATGCCCGCTCTGCCACTTTCCCAGCCCCGCTGGCCCGAAAGGCCGTGGAGCTGGCCCACGAAAAAGCGGAAAAAGTCATTCTGGCCACCAACCCCATCTTCCCCGCCAACGGCGACGCCACCCGGTTGAGCTGGATCGGTCTGAAGATGGAGGACTTCGACCTGGTCACCGACTATCAGAACTCCTGCCACTGCAAACCGAATCCGGCCTATTATCAGGACATTCTCGCCCAGTTTGACCTTGACGCGTCAAAATGCCTGATGGTGGGCAACGATGTGCAGGAGGATGTGGAGGCCGCCAGCGCCGTCGGAATGCCGGTCTACCTGCTCAACGACCACACCATTCACCGGACAGATGCCCCCATCACCTGCCCCCAGGGCAGCTACGAAGAGCTCATTCAGTATCTTGAACAGCTGTGAAAAAGAGACGCCTGACGGCGTCTCTTTTTTAATCTCTTGCGGCCTCCTGAATAGCCCGGGCGGTCTGCTCAATGGTGCAGTTCTCCGCGTCTACGGTGATGTCCGCTGCCTGCTCATAGATGGGCGTGCGGTAATCGTAGAGATCCTTCAGCGTCTGGCCGGGGGCCAGGGTGATGCCCCGGGTGGCCAGATTGGGAATGCGCCGGGCGATCTCCTCATAGGGATGGCGCAGATAGACGATCTTGCCCAGCTCCCGCAGCCGCTTCAGGCCCCGGGGATTGAGCACGGCGGAGCCGCCGGTGGCGATGACGGTGTTGGTGCAGTCCAGACTCTCCACCGCGTCGGCCTCCCGCTCCAGAAAGCCCTCATTGCCCTCGGCCGCAATGATCTCCTGCAACCGCTTGCCATTCTGCTTCTGGATGACCAGATCTACATCGACAAAGTCCCAGCCCAGGATCTTGGCCAGCACCACGCCCACGGTGCTCTTGCCGCAGCCCGGCATACCGACGAGCACCAGATTCTTTCCCCGGACCGGCTCAAAGCGGTAGGTCTGCTCTGCGTCCGGGTACTTCTCCCGGTCCACCTCGCTCATGAACATATCGTAGGGGCGAGCGTAGACCTCCCCCTTGCCGTAGAGCTGCTGGTAAATGACCAGTGTCTCCCCTGTCTCGCTGTGAATGGCGGTGCCCAGCACCTTATAGAGTTTATTTTTAAAGTGACGATAGGTGGCTCCCACCTTGAGTTCGCGCGTCATTGAAATTCCTCCCGGAGCATTCAAATTGTTACTACGATAGCACAGCCACCGAAAAATTACAAGAGCGCCGCCCCTTTCCTGTTTAAATCCCACCTTTACAATCGGTTATTGGGCAGGTATAATCAAACTGACCTTAATCTTTTTTTCAAGACTTACAGGCCAGTTTATGGCCAGACTGGGGATAACGCTATGCTGACTTACGATCTCGACCGCACCGGCGGGTGCAGTCTCTATGAATCGCTCTACCGCCGCATCCGGGAGGACATCCTCGCCGGCCGTCTGGCCGCCGGTGAAAAGCTGCCCAGCAAACGGCTGCTGGCCAAGCACCTGAGCGTCAGCGTCATTACTGTGGAAAACGCCTATGCCCAGCTGGCGGCGGAAGGCTACATCTACTCTCTGCCCAAGCGGGGCTTTTTCGTGGAAAAGCTGGCCCCGGAGGACTTTCCTCAGCAGCATCCGGCCCCTCGTCCCGCCCCGGCGCCAAGCGCGCCGAAGCCGGCGGAGCAGACCGGCTGGTTTGCAGATCTGGTGACCAACCACATCCCGGCAGAGAACTTCCCCTTCTCCACCTGGGCCAAGCTGATGCGCAATGTGCTCAGCCTTGAGGAGGACGAGCTGATGCGCTCTCCTTCGGCCCAGGGCCGCCGGGAGCTGCAGGAGGCCATTGCCGAACATCTCTACCACTTCCGGGGGATGTCGGTGGAGCCGGAGCAGATCGTCATCGGCGCGGGCACCGAATACCTTTACGGCCTACTGGTGCAGTTCCTGGGCCGGGACAAGCTCTACGGTGTGGAAGAACCGGGCTATCAGAAGCCGGGGCAGATCTATGAGAGCTGCGGAGCCCGCAGTGTGGCCATCCCCATGGACGATGCCGGCGTGCAGACTGACGCACTGGAGACCGAGGGAGTGGACGTGCTCCACATCTCCCCCTCTCATCATTTTCCCACCGGCATTGTCATGCCGGTCAGCCGCCGCTATGAGCTGCTGGGCTGGTGCGCCCGGGAGGAGGGGCGCTATATTCTGGAGGACGACTACGATTGTGAGTTCCGCACCAGCGGCAGACCGATCCCCACGCTCCAGAGCATCGACGCCTCTGACCGTGTCATTTATATCAATACCTTCTCCAAAACGCTGGCCTCCACCATCCGTATCAGCTATATGGTGCTGCCCCGTTCTCTGGTGGGACCGTTCCACGAAAAGCTGGGCTTTTACGCCTGCACCGTGTCCAGCTTTGAGCAGCTGGTGCTGGCCCAGTTCATCCGGGAGGGATACTTTGAAAAACACCTGAATCGTATGCGCAATCATTACAAGGCCCAGAAGGCCAGCATCCTCCAGCAGCTGCGGGAGAGCTCCATCGCGCCAAAGCTCTCCGTGCGCATGGAGAACGAGGGCCTGCACTTTCTGCTGGAGGTGCACGCCGATCTGGAGGACCATCAGCTCATCGAGGCCGCCCAGCGCCGGGGTGTGCGCATCAGCTGCCTGAGCCAGTATTACCGTGGCGCCCCCACCCGGGATCACGTCATCGTGCTCAACTATGCCGGTCTGCCCTCCGACCGCACCGGGGAGGCCATTTCCCGGCTGATCGAGAGCATCGCAGATGTGATCGTCTGATTTTATATATGAATACCCTCCAGTCTGAAGCATACTTTCAGACTGGAGGGTATTTTTATCCAATATCAGAATTCCGGCGGCATGGGCGGGCCGCTCTCCACATCGCGGATACAGTCGTAAAACTGCTCAATCAGCGGATTGCTGTTATCCGCCATCCAGAAAATGCCCTTATTGATCTTTGGCAGGCCGTCATAGGGCAGCAGCATGATGGACTGATCCACCGCCAGGGAATGGCTCTCATTGACGGCGGTCGCCACAAGGCCGGCCGACACCATGGGCGCAATGGAGGACAAGTCGTACTCCTGCTCCATGCAGCTCAGGGGCAGGTTATAGAGATTTCGCTGCAGTGCCTCCTGATTATTCCGCGGAAAGCAATCCAGCCGCGGGTGCAGCACGGGCACCTGCTCCGCGGCCCGGAAGATCATCTCCTCGTCCCCTTTGTCCGCGACACGCTGCATCAGGTCCCGGCGGGCGGCAAAGCACATGGATTCCTGTGCATAAATGAACTTCTCGCATCCGTTGAACATATCCGGCGTGGACTCAATGCTGATGGCAATGTCGATCACGCCGCTTTTCAGGGAGCTGAGCATCTCCATAAAATTGAGACGCAGCAGGCTGATGTTTACGTTGTGGCTCTGCCGGAACCACTGGCGCGCCCGGCTGATGCGGGCATCCATGGACTGATCCACCAGCAGGCCAAAGGTCAGCGACCCGCTCTGACCGGCTCCGATCTCATGCACCTGATTGAGCAGGGCGTCCAGATGCTCCAGGATCGGCAGCAGGTGCCGCGCCAGAGATGCTGCCCCGCACTGGTAAGCTGGATCGTATTGCGGGTACGGTCGAACAGTTCCGCTCCAAGCTCATTCTCCAGCACGGCCATCTGACGGCTGACTGCCGGCTGAGAGATATACTGCTGCTTCGCGGCCACAGTAAAACTTTTACTCTACGCAACGATCATAAAGGTTCTCAATTGGGCTGTGGTCAAGGGAAACTCGCATCCTTTTCTCTCTATGTTATGGGCTCATGCGCTTTTGTAAGGTATTTGCCATCATCGGCAACCCGTGCGGCATCGGCATCTGCACCCTCATCAGCTATCGCGGCTTTATCCAGATGGGCAAATTCACTGCTCGTCACAAGATGAGCTCCGTGTCCGGTGTGGGTTTCCCCCGGTGGCCCTTTGCCCTGATCATGTCCGTCGGCTTTATTCTGCTGGCGCTGTCTTTCCTCTGGGCGATCGTCCGGGATCTGGCCGGTTATCAGCCCCCCGCACCCGCTGACCCCATGGCCGACCAGGCCGACACTACGGAAGGAGGCGAAGCCTGATGCCCGCTTAGCTCATTGGTTTGATCGTCCTCGGAATCATGATGGTGATGGTCTTCGCCGGTATTCCGATTTTTGTCTCTATGCTGACCTGCGCCTTCTTCGGCTTTGTCGCCCTCTACGGCGGCGACATGAAGATGGCTCTGAACATTTTTACTACATACCCATTTGACTTAGGCGCCAACTACAATTACGCCGTCTTGCCAATGTTCATGTTAGTCGGCGCACTAGCCGGTGAGACCGGCATCGCCGAAGGCGCGTTCAAGTCCGTCCACGCCTTCCTCGGCCGCGTCAAGGGCGGTCTGCTGTTCACCGTCGTCGGCGCAAACGCCCTGTTCGGCGCCTGCTCCGGCTCCTCCGTGGCCGGCAACATCGTGTTCGGCCGTCTGGCCATGCCCGAACTGGAGAAGGCCGGCTACAGCCGCAAGTATTCTCTGGGCTGCGTCGCCGCTTCCGGCGCCCTGTCCACCCTGATCCCCCCCTCCATGGGCATCATCATGTTCTGCCTGGTGGCTCCCGTCACCATGAGCGTGGGCACCGCCCTGATGGGCGGCATCATCCCCGGCATCATCACCGCCGTGGCTCTGTGTGTGACCGTCCGCATCATCGGCCTGGTCAAGCCCGGTTCCATTTCTCCCGGAGGCGGCCCCAAGATCCCCGTCTCCGAGAAGCTGAAGTCCCTGCGTCTGCTCATCCCGATCTTCTGCCTGTTCGGCCTGATCATCGGCGGCACCTTCGCCGGCTGGTTCACCACAACGGTCGGCGGCGCTGTGGGTGCGGTCGCCGTGTGCATCTACGCCCTGTGCAAGAAGATGCCCCTCAAGCAGCTGGGCGCCTGCATGGTGGATGCCGCCGTCATGGAAGCCGGCATCTTCCCCATCATCGTCGGCGGCCAGATCTTCAGCAAGTTCATCTCCGACACCGGCCTGGCCGACTATCTGTCCGCCGCCATCGCCAGTGTCCACGCCCCCCCCGCTTCATCATCTTCCTGCTGGTCATCCTGCTGTATGTGTTCTGCGGCTGCGTGATGGACATCATGTCCATCATCATCACGGTCCCCGTGGTGTTCCCCATCCTGACCGGCATGGGCTACTCCCCCTACGCGCTGGTCATCGCCCTCTGCTTCGTGGCTGAGATTGCCGACCTGACGCCTCCCATTGGTATGAACGTGTTCGCCCCCGCCAATGCGCTGCGCATCAATCCGTCCGAGATCTTCAAGGGCGTGATTCCCTACTTCATCTGCAAGATCGGTCTGGTCCTGCTGATCGGCCTGTTCCACCAGATCGTCACCTTCCTGCCCAGTCTGATGGGCGTGGGCAGCTGACCCCTTCCCATGTAAGTCCGGCGGCCAATAAAAGAGAGACCGCCTGATGGAAAAGTTTAAGGAGGAAAAAAGAATGAAAAAGCTGTTTGCCCTGCTGCTGGCTCTCGCTATGGTCTTCGCTCTGGCGGCCTGCGGAAGCAATGGCGGCAACAACGCCCCCACCGCCAGCGCCGGTTCCGGTGACAAGGCCGAAGCCACCGGCGATGTGGAACCCCTGACCATCAAGTTCAGCTCCACCCATCAGGAGACTAAGACCGGCGGCACCATTGAGCAGTACTTCATCGATCAGCTGAAGGACATCTCCGGCGGCGCGATCGACGTTGACATCACCTGGGGTGGCCCCCTGTTTGACGCTTCCGGCGAGCTGGATGCCGTTATGTACGGCGTCGTGGACATGATCGCTCTGGGCCATATGCCCCATCTGGACACCCTGCCCTACCTATCCCATGCCCGGCTTTGCGCCCGGCGGCACTCAGGCTGCTCTGGATTACTTCAACACCCTGATGTTTGACGATCCCGACACCTCCGCTCTGATCCAGGGTGAGGCCGAGGATCTGGGCATCAAGTATCTGAACGTCATCGCCGGCGGCGCCAACGCGCTGGCCGCCAAGTTCCCCTTCACCGACCTGCAGAGCCTGGTCGCCGGCTCCTCTTCCTTCGGCAACTTCGACGCCGCCATCTTTGAAAAGCTGGGCTTCCAGGTGACTGCCGTCACTCCTCCCGAACCCTATGAGGCTCTGGACCGCGGCATGATCGACGCCACCCAGATGGGTCTGGCCCCCATGGTCTCCATGGCCTGGTATGAGGTCGCTCCTTACTGGGCTCTGGACGGCACCTAACCTACACCGCCAGCAACTTCTTCACCGTCAACCTGGACTGGTGGGAGAGCCTGACCGACGCTCAGCGCGACTGCATCCAGAAGGTTGCCGACGCCACTGAGGATTACTCCGCCACCCTGTATGACGATGCCATCGCTTCCGATCAGGCCACCATCGAGGAGAAGACCGGCAACAAGATCGTTGAGCTGAGCGACGCCGACATCGATACCTTCTGGTCCGCCTGCTTCGAGGCAAAGGCTGACGACGCCATGACCCGCGCTGAGAAGCACGGTGTCACCGACGGTATGCACACCATTCTGGAGAAGGCCGCTGAGATCACCAACTACGATTGGCAGGGCTGAGTTTCAACCGAATAGGCTGACTCCATAAGTCTCACGCAAACGCGGAGGGCCGGATCCCACTCGCGGGGTCCGGCCCTTTTTCTATCTGTATCACTTGATATTTACCCCAAAGGAGGAACCACCTATGAGCAAGTATCCCCACGTTCTCTCCCCGCTGGTCGTCCGCGGCCATGTGCTGAAGAACCGGCTGGAAGTCTCCAACTCCCTGCCTCACTTTCTGCAGGGCAACGAACCCTTCCCCGCTGAGAGCGTCATCACCCACTACGCCAACAAAGCCAAGGCGGGCGCAGCCATTGTCACCTGCATGGGCATCAATAACTTCTCCCGGGACATGATCGTCCCCATGGAGGCCGATTTCACCCACTCCCCCGATTTTGACCTCTACAATCCCGCCTGCCAGAACTACCTGATGCAGATGGCCGACGCCATCCACTATCACGGTGCCGTGGCCTGCATGGGGTTCTTTGTCGGCCCTCCCTCCGACTACCCGCTCCAGAAGCCCGACGGCTCCCTTGAGATCCTGCGTCTGAGCGACATCGCCAACTCCCGCCCCCTGTCCGAGAAGGAGGTCGATCCCTTTGGTCAGTCCGACATGATGACCCGCTCCGTCAAGGCCGCGCTGCTGAACACCACTCCGGAGCACATGGAGTTCATCGCCGACAGTCTGGCGCAGCAGGTCAAGATCCTGAAGTTCCTCGACTTTGACATGGTGTCCATCCACCTGTGCTACCGCGGCCAGCTGCCCACCCAGTTCCTCTCCCCGCTGACCAACACCCGCAAGGACGAGTACGGCGGCAGCCTGGAGAACCGCGCCAAATTCCCCCTGATGTGTCTCAAGAAGATCCGCGAGGCCGCCGGACGGGACATGATCGTGGAGATCCTGTTCTCCGGCGAGGAGCCCGAGGGCGGCTACACCATGGATGAGGGCGTCGAATTCTTGAAAAGGGTCGAGCCCTATGTGGACATCGTCCAGTTCCGCGCCGGTGAGGCCGACCCCAACCACCCTATTCCCTTCGAGTTAGAGCACACTCCCTTCCTGAAATACGCGGAAAACGCCAAGAAGAAGGGGCTGAAGATGAAGGTCGCCTACGTCGGCGGCTTCCACTATTTCGACGATGTGGAGGCAGCCGTGGCCGAGGGCAAGGTGGACATCGTCTCCGCCGCCCGCGCCTTTATCTCCAATCCCAACTATGTCCAGCTCATGCAGGAGGGCCGGGCGGACGATCTGGTACCCTGCCTGCGCTGCAACAAGTGCCACGGCCGCAGCCCCCACGATCCCTTCGTGTCCGTCTGCTCCATCAATCCCAGAATCGGCATTGAGCATCGTCTGGACGTGCTGGAGTCTCCTGCTCGGCCCAGTATATGCATTGCCGTGATTGGCGGCGGCCCCGCCGGCATGAAAACCGCCATGGATCTGTGTGACCGCGGCCACAAGGTCACGCTCTACGATGCCGAGGATCATCTGGGCGGCGCGATCTACCACGCCGACTTTGTCCCCTTCAAGTGGACGCTGCGCGACTTCAAGCGGTACCTGATCCATCAGGTGGAGAAGCGGCCCATTGACGTCAGGCTCAACACCCGCGCCACCCCTGAGATGGTCAAGGCCGAGGGCTTTGACATGGTCATCTCCGCGCTGGACGCCTCTCCCGTCAAGCCCCCCATCCCCGGTCTGGACAAGCTCCATGTCATGGTGGCCACCGAGTCCACTGCCATCCACTATACTCCATGTTCAAGGATGCCTGGGAGAAGCTGCCTGGCTTCCACTCCGTGGTCAAGGCCACTGTCACCGCTGTGGAGGATGACAAGGTGACCTACAAGGACGCCGAGGGCGTGGAGCACGCCATTCCCCGCGACAGTGTGGTCATCTCTCTGGGTATGCGCGCCAAGACGGATGAGGCGCTGGCCTTCAGCAATACTGCTGATCGCTTTGCCATCATCGGCGACTGCAAAAAGCCCGCCACCGTCCAGCAGGCCATGCGTCAGGCCTATGCCGTGGCACACAGCCTCTAACCCCATTACAGCAAAAAATCCCGCCGAAAATCGGCGGGATTTTTGTTTTCTTTACTTTTCTTCCGGGTGTCCGGCACAGGCGGCGCAGTTGTGGCTGCACTGCCACAGCTCGTTGGCAGAGGGAGTCCAGTTCTTGGCATAGGCCTCGGTCTTTTCTGTCAGGTGCTCCACGCTCTCCGGAGACTGGAGGTCGGTGGAGTGGGCGCCGGTCTTGGCAATGATCTCCCGGATCTTCTCCGGGTTCTCCAGCATGGGGCAGGGACGCAGATGGTTCTCGTTGAAGGGCTGGCCATCATGATACGCCATAAACAGTGGGGAGGTCAGCGTCTCCAGCAGCGTCTTTTCCCGGATGTTGGAGTCGGAATAGTGGATGAACACGCAGGGGTCGCAGTCGCCGTTGGCGTTGATGTGCAGGAAGCGGCGGCCGCCGGCGATGCAGCCGCCCACATACTCGCCGTCGTTCTGGAAGTCCATGATGAACAGCGGCTTGCGGTGACGGTAATCGTCCCGGATCTTGTGATAGATGTACTCACGCTGCTCCGGAGTAGGCAGCAGCTCGGGGCTGGCATCGTTGCCCACGGGCATATAGTGGAAGTACCAGATGAAGTAGGCGCCCCAGTCGATCAGCTTGTCAATGAAAGCCTCGCTGGTGATGGAGTCCATATTGGCACTGGTGTAGCAGGCGGAGATGCCGAAGGGCAGGTGGCGCTCTTTCAGCAGGGACATGGCGTGCAGCACCTTGTCATAGACACCGCTGCCCCGGCGGCCATCGGTGGCCTCCTCAAAGCCCTCCAGCGAGATGGCGGGGATGAAGTTCTTGACCCGGAGCATATCGTCGGCAAACTTCTCGTCGATCAGCGTGGAGTTGGTGAAACACAGGAAGATGCAGTCATTGTGCTTGTTACACAGGGCGATCAGGTCATCCTTGCGCACCAGGGGCTCACCGCCGGTGTAGATATAGATGTAAACGCCCAGTTCCTTGCCCTGCTCGATAATATTATCGATCTCATCAAAGGTCAGGTTCAGCTTATTGCCGTACTCTGCCGCCCAGCAGCCCGTGCAGTGCAGGTTGCAGGCGGAAGTGGGATCCAGCAGGATAGCCCAGGGCACATTGCAGTTATACTTCTGGCGGATCTCCTCCTGACGCTTCCAGCCGACCAGGTTGCCATTGACGATGAAGTTGGTGAACACGGTCTTGAGCACATCGTTATCCACGTTTTTGACCACGTTCATAATGTACTTGTACCAGTTGTTCGTCGGGTCATTGATGACCTTGCGGATCACCTCTCTCTGCTTCGGAAAGCTGTTGGGGTCGTCACCGGCAAACTTGTCGATCAAGGCCATCAGCTTGGGCAGATTGGTCTCCGGGTTCTTCTCCAGATACCCCAGCGCACGGTGGATCGCAAACGCAGAAACCGAATTTTTGATACTCATAACGCATTCTCTCCTTCGATCGGCACCCAGTTCAGGTGCTCTTTCTTTGTTCCCCCACACTATACGAAACTTCCGGGAAAAAGAGAATGGACAAAAAAAGCGGAGTGTTCCAAATTGGGACACTCCGTTTAATTTGGGTAAATCACTTGTCCAGGTCGCTCCGCTGGACCACGCACCGCTCGGCAATACCAGCAAGACTGTTCTGAAAGAGCCGAGCCAGATTGTCCTCCAAAAACACCGTATCGCTCCGCATTCCCGCGCTCACCCAGTCCAGAAAGATACCGGTGATACCGTGGGTGTAGATAGCCAATGCAAAATTCCGATCCTCCTCGGCCACAGGGCGGCCATTCACGGCCTGATCGAAGCCAGCCTCCACATATGGCCCGACGATCTTGTGCAGTATCCGCTCCAGCTGCTCCCGCTCCACGGACTGGTAGACATTCAGCACCCATCCCCGGTTTTCCCGGGCATAGTTCAGCGCGTCCGCCACCTCGCGGATCCAGTCCACAGAGCCATCCGCAGGACTGCCAAAATGACTGCACTCGTCCACCACCAGCCACTCCATCAGGTCATAGATGTCGCGAAAGTGATAGTAGAATGTCTTGCGGCTCACGGCGGCATCATCCGTCACATCCTGCACGGTAATCCGATCCAGCGGCCGCCTGCCTAGCAGTTTTTTCAGCGAATCTACCAGTGCGCGCTTCGTCAAATTCGTCATGAAATGCCCTCTCCCATTCCTCTTCCAAATCAATAAAGCTCTCTTTTTTGATTATAGCAGAGTCCGTAAACCTTTGCAACGATTCGGTTTTGGAAGGATCTGAGCACGAAATAATCTCACCAGCCGGTGCGCATCTCCCGCAGAGAGGAGACGATGCCGGGCAGGGTCTCCAGCACATAATTCACCTCATCCACGGTGTTCTCTGCGTCAAGCGTCAGGCGCAGGGAACCGAGGGCGGTCTGCTTATCCACCCCCAAAGCAAGAAGAACATGGCTGGCGCTCAGACTGCCGGAGGTGCAGGCAGAGCCGGACGAGGCACAGATGCCCGCCATGTCCAGCCGCAGCAGCAGCGACTCCCCCTCCACACCGTCAAAGCAGAAATTGGCGTTCCCGGGCAGGCGGCGGGTCTGATCCCCGTTCAGCCGCGTCCCGGGGATGCGCGCCAGCACGCCCTGAATGAGCGCATCCCGCAGCTCAGTCACCTTACGGTCATTCTCCTCCATGTGGTCGACGGACTCCTCCAGCGCGGCGGCCATGCCGCAGATGCCGGACAGATTTTCTGTCCCGGCCCGCTTGCCCCGCTCCTGTCCACCGCCCTCGATGAAGCGGCCCAGCTTGACGCCCCGGCGGCAGTAGAGCGCACCCACACCCTTCGGGGCGTGGAACTTATGGCCGGACAGGCTGAGCAGGTCGATGTTCTGGGCCCTGACGTCAATGGGCAGATGGCCCACCGCCTGCACTGCATCCGTGTGAAAAAGCACGCCGTGCGCCCGGCACACCGCTCCCAGCTCCGTGACCGGCTGGATCGTGCCGATCTCATTATTGGCATACATGAGGCTCACCAGCGCGGTGTCCGGCCGGATGGCCCGCTCCAGCTCCTCCACGCGCACAAGGCCGTCCTCATGCACCGGGAGATAAGTCACCTCGAACCCCTCCCGCTCCAGCCGTTCCATAGTGTGCAGGACGGCGTGGTGCTCAAAAGCGGACGTAATAAGGTGGCACTTCCCCTCCTGCGCCCCCATACGGGCGCATTGGGTGATGGCCCAGTTGTCCGATTCCGTGCCGCCGGAAGTGAAATAGAGCTCCGCCGGGGAGGCTCCCAGACAGCGCGCCACGCTCTGGCGCGCCTCGTCCAGCCGCTGAGCGGCCCGGCGCCCGGCGGCGTGCAGACTGGAGGGATTGCCCCAGCACTTCTCCATAGCGCGCAGTGCCGCCTCCCGGGCGGCGGCACTGGTGGCCGTAGTCGCCGCATGGTCAAAATAGACGTTCATAATATTCTCCTAAAATGCTAGCATTTCACTAGGATTTTATCTGAAAGAAATGTGCCGCGCCGGAGCACGGCACTCAGGACTTCATATGGTCCACAAAATCCTGCAAGGTGTACTGATCCACATAGTCGTTGATGGCCTTGTCCATGCCCTCCCAGAACCAGAGGGTGGCGCACTGGTCACAGTGCTCGCAGTTATTGATCTCACTCTGCAGGCAGGTGATGGGGGCCAGACTGCCCTCCACAGCCCGGAGCACATCGCCGACCCGGTATTCCGCCGGGGTTTTGGTGAGCATATAGCCCCCCTGCACACCCCGGATGCTTTTCAGGCAGTTGGCCTTGTTGAGCTTGAGCACGATCTGCTCCAGATATTTCACGCTGATGCCCTGGCGGCCGGAGATCTCCTTGAGCGAGACCACCGCCCCCTTGCCCTGGAGCGCAATGTCCAGCAGCAGGCGCAGGGCGTAGCGGCCCTTGGTGGATATTTTCATCGAATCAACTCCAAAACTGAGCTTATTGAAACAGGCCGCGGCACTCACAGCCAGTCATTCAACATTCCGTGCCGCAGCCTCTCAGATAACGCTTATTGTACCCGATTTCAGGCAGAATTGCAACCGCCTCACAGCCGCCGCAGTCCGGCCCAGCCCAGCATCATAAGATCCCGGGGAATAAATTTTGCCAGCAGCCGGTGGATGAAACACACCGGCCCGGGGGTGGACACGCTGAAGCCCAGCATGGCGTCGTTCAGTGCCCAGGCCGCCACATGGCGGCATTTGGATGCAAAAGGGAAATGCCGCACGGCAGTGCTGTCCTTCGTCTCCCGTGCCACCGGAATGAACTCGGTATCCTTGATCCAATAGGGGCAGACGGCGGTGACGACGATTCCCTTCCCCCGCACCTCATAATGAAGCGAGCGGCTGTAGCTGAGCAGGAAGGACTTGCTGGCGGCATAGACTCCCAGCCCGCCCAGCGGCTGGAAGGCGGCGGTGGAGCAGATCTCCAGCACATGGCTGCCCCGCACCAGATAGGGCATGGTGCGCTGGGTCATGTCCATGGCGGCCTTGCAGTTGAGCAGCAACATCTTGTCCAGCGCCTCCAGGCCGATTTCCTCATTGGTGCCCATCTTGCCAAACCCTGCGGCGTTGATGAGCCACTGGACCTGCGGCCGTTCCCGTTCCAGCAGATCACTGTACTCCGCAAGGGCGGACTCCTCCGTCAGATCCATGGGCAGGACCCGCAGGCGGCACGCTCCCGCCCGGTCAGCCAGCACGGCGCAGAGCTCATCCATTTTCTCCCGCCGGCGGGCGATGAGCCAGATCTCGTCCAGTCCCTTCCGCCCCAGCAGCTGGCGCACAAACTCAGCCCCCAGCCCGCTGGAGGCCCCGGTGATGACCGCAATTCCCATGATCCGTCCCCGCTTTCCTGACTTGAAATTTTCGCTGTCCCTATTATAATAGAAACCATCAAATTTTAAAAGGACACACTTGCCATGAAGGAAAAAATCATCCGCGTGATACGCATCGTCTCTGCCTGCATCCCGCTTCTGCTCATCGCTCTGCTGATCGTTCACCGCATTCTGACCGGCGGCGGCGTCACGGTGGAGGAACTGCTGAGCTACACGCCGGAAAGCCCGATCCTGGCGGCACTGGTGATGATCCTGTTCTTTCTCTGCAAAAGCCTGTCCATTTTCTTTCCGATCACAGTGCTGTGCATTGCCAGCGGACTGCTCTTTTCCCTCCCCGCCGCCCTGCTGGTGGTGACCATCGGGCTGGGGCTGGGCACCATAGTCATGTACTGGATGGGCCGCTGGCAGGGCCGCGCATCGGTGGATAAGCTGTTAGCGCGCTATCCGAAGGCCCAGCATCTGCAGGACATTCAGAGCAGCAACGTCTTTCTCTTCACCTTCACCATCCGCATCATGGGCCTGCTCCCCTGCGATGTGGTCAGCCTCTACATGGGAGCCACCGGCGCGGACTTCTGGCCCTATCTGCTCGGCGGTATGCTGGGTTTTCTTCCGCTCATCGTACTGGAGGTGTGCATCGGCCAGTCCATCCATACCCCCGGTTCGCCCCAGTTCCTGCTGGCCCTCGGCCTGCGGCTCGCCCTGTCGCTTGGTTCCATTCTTGTCTACTGGCACAAATTTCACAAGGCGGCAAAATGACGCAAAATGTCCGTTTCTTTCCGTTTTCCACTTGCTTTTCCGGACCGGGCGGAGTAGAATAAAATCGTAAATAATTGTGGAGGTGAAGCACCATGGCAGATGTGACCGCCACCGGCTTTCAGAACAATATGCGTCTGGTGCAGGAGACTGTGCCCGGCAAGCAGATCACGCTGGCCCATATCATCGCAAACCCCGACCCGGTGATCTACCGCAAGCTGGGCCTGGACCCCAAGCTGGATTACAGCAAGGCCGCCATCGGCATCGTCACCGTCACCCCCAGCGAGACCAGCATCATCTGCGCCGACATCGCCATCAAGTCCTCCGGCGTGGATCTGAGCTTTGTGGACCGTTTCAGCGGCACCCTGATCTTCACCGGTCTGGTCGCTCAGGTGGAGCAGGCCATGGAGGATCTCACCCGCTACTGCCAGAATACCCTGGGCTGCACCGTCTGCCCCATCACAAAGACCTGACGCCGTCATGCGGAAGATCATCTTCATGGGCCGCAGCGGCAGCGGCAAAACGACGCTGAAGCAGGCACTCCGGGGCGAGGGCATCCACTACGACAAGACCCAGTACATCAAATACGGCGACGCCATCATCGACACTCCGGGCGAATACTGCGAGAGCAAGCACCTGGGCCGGGCACTGGCGCTGTACGCCTATGAGGCGGATGTGGTGGGTCTGCTCATCTCCTCCATTGAGGAATTTTCCACCTATTCCCCCGGCATCACCACCTCCACCAACCGGGAGACCATCGGCATCGTCACCCAGATCGACCGCCCCGACGGCGACCCGGAACGGGCAGAGCGCTGGCTGCGGCTGGCGGGCTGTGAAAAGATTTTCTACGTCAGCGCCAAGCAGGGCATTGGACTGGACGAACTGATGGACTACCTCAAGACTGACGAGGAGCGGGCGGCGGATGCGGCGGAAAAGGCCAAAGCGGCCGCCAGGCCCAAAAGGTCCAGAACACGAAAAAACAAACCGGCCTGTAAATAAAGGCCGGTCTTTGTTTCATTAAAGGAGTTTCTATGACAAACGGACGCAACACCACGCTGTGCCATCTGGAGCGGGACGGAAAGTACCTGATGCTCCACCGGGTGAAGAAGGCCAACGACGAAAATCAGGATAAATGGATCGGCCCCGGCGGCAAGTTTGAAGCCGGTGAGAGCCCGGAGGAGTGCGCCCTGCGGGAAGTGCGGGAGGAGACCGGCCTCACCATGCTGGACTGGGAGTACCGGGGCATCGTCACCTTCGTCTCCGACGAGTGGGGCACCGAGTATATGCATCTCTTCTGGAGCGACCGCTTCGAGGGCACAATCAAAGAGTGCAACGAGGGCGTGCTGGAGTGGATCGACAAGAATGAACTGCTCACCAAAAACATCTGGCAGGGGGACAAGATCTTCCTGCGCCTGCTGGATGAGCGGGTGCCCTTCTTCTCCCTCAAACTGACCTACCACGGCGATGTGCTTCAAAGCGCTGTGCTGAATGAGAAAAAAGTTTTATATTAAGTTTCAGCCCCTGTGCCGTTTTTTCTTTGGCACAGGGGCTTTTTACCCAAAGAACATTCCCTCCACATGGACCATCTCCTCCATGGAAATGGTCGTCCCATCGGCGAGGGTGAGGGTTTTGGCAAAGCTGTCCAGCTTTCGGACGGGGCCGGTGACGGTGCGGTAGGCACCGCCGCTTTTCCTTTCGTCCGGCACAAAGTAAGTGATGCTGACCTGCGGGTGCTCCGGCAGGTGCTCCAGAATGCGGTTCAGTTCTGCATTCAGCTCCGCCTTGGCCTCCTCATCCAGTTCGATGCGCCGCTCGGTCACCCGGGCCGTCTCCCGAACCGCCGCATCATAGCCGGTGAGGGCGGCAAAGGGCGAAAACTGCGCCGCCCGGTCGGCCCGTGGCATAGGCGGGTGCGTCTCAGAGACGTGGTGGGGCAGATCTATGATGTCGTCATATTTTCCCATAACCGTGCTCCTTTTCACGCCTTATGGCCGCCGATCTGGTCATTGCGCATCCGGGCCGTGGCCCCCTCCTCCAGATCAAGGCCCTTTAAAACGGCGTTTTTGCCGAATCTCTTTTTGATGGTAAGCAGGGTCTCCTGGATCCTGCGCTCCCGTTCCAGGGCTTCCTGTTCGCTCTGGGCGGCATTCCGGTCGGCAAACAGATCCAGCTGGTCACACTGCGTCTCGTTGGCCGCCTCAGACTCCGGGATCACATGACAAGCCGTCAGGTAGAGCCGCCGCACCAGCAGGCGCTCATCCACCTGCCGCTCATAGAGCTCCAGCGCCGCCGCGATGAGCTGGCGGGCAGAGGAGCTGGGCCGGGGCAGATTGGCCGTGCCGTGGGCGCTCTTGGGCACCCGGCGGCCATAGCGGTCGGTTGTGACCGGGCCGTGGTACTGGGCGCGGAGCTCCGGCCGGGTCAGGTTATCAATGTCATAGCCCACCGTAAGCACCAGCTGGTCGGTGACGCACCGCTTCTCCAGCAGATCCAGCGCCAGCTGATCCGCCATCTCCCGGAGCACCAGCCTGGCCTTTTCGCTCTCATAGGGGCACTGGAGCACCTGCCCGGAACCAAGGCTGTTGGACGAGGGGCGGTAGGCCTTGATGTCCGCCATGGTGCAGTTCTCCCAGCCCCAGGCGTGGTCGATGAGCAGCTGGGCGTTGACCCCAAACAGCCGATAGAGCAGCTCCTCATTGTAAAACTCCGTGGGCTTTCCGAGGGAACAGCGGGCCACGTCTCCCATCGTGTAAAGGCCGTGGGCCCCCAGCTTTTTGGCATAACCCCGGCCCACGCGCCAGAAATCGGTCAGCGGCCGATGTTCCCAGAGGGTGCGGCGGTAGCTCATCTCGTCCAGCTCGGCGATGCGCACACCGTTTTCGTCCGGCTGGATGTGCTTGGCCCCGATGTCCATGGCCACTTTGCAGAGGTAGAGATTCGTGCCGATCCCGGCGGTGGCGGTGATGCCGGTCTCGTTCAGGACCTCCAGAATGAGCTTCATGGCCAGCTCCCGGGCGGTCAGGCCGCCAGCGGCCAGATAGCCTGTGGCGTCAATGAACACCTCATCAATGGAATAGACATGAATGTCCTCCGGGGCAATGTGGCGGAGATAGATCTGATAAATCTTTGTACTGACGTCCATATAGTGGGCCATCTGGGGCGGGGCGGTCACATAATCCAGCGCCAGCTCAGGATGCACCCAAAGCTCCGTCTCGTCGGCGGACGCGCCGGTGAAGGTCCGGCCGGGCGCCTTTGCGCGGCGCAGGGCATTGATCTCCTCCACCTTCTGCACCACTTCAAAGAGCCGGGTGCGGCCGGGCAGGCCGTAGGCTTTCAGCGACGGGGACACAGCCAGACAGATGGTCTTTTCCGTCCGGCTCCGATCCGCCACCACCAGATGGGTGGTCATGGGGTCCAGCCCGCGCTCCACGCACTCCACCGAGGCGTAGAACGATTTGAGATCAATGGCAATATACACGCGCTCCATCCGTCTGCGCTCCCTTCACTCGTTCATATGTTCTAGTATAACATAGTTTGTCTCAAAGTGAAACCGCATATTCTTTTCAATCACAGCAAAAAAAAGCAGACCTGAAGCGTATGCTTCAGGTCTGCTTCTCTTATGCGCCCCATAGTTTCAACAGGACGAAAATGACAATTCCAAGGCCGGCGATAAAGGCCAGCGCGATGAGCAGGGCCGCCTTCAGCGCGCCCAGCACATACCATTTCCGGTCTTCCGGCGGGATATAGTCATCACTTCCACTGGAGTCCGCGCGGCTGAGCGGGTCCTCCGGCTTTTCCGGGGCGCGGCGGCCCATGAGGCTGGGTCGGGAGACGTCACTCATATCGGCAATGGTGCGGCCGTCGTCATCCTCGTATTCTCTGCGCCGTCGTGCCATCACTTGTCGTAGAGGTGGCAGACCACATAGTGGCCGGGCTCGACCTCGATCTGGCGCGGGACTTCCTCCTTGCACCGCTGGGTGCAGTGGGCACAGCGGGTGTGGAACTTACATCCAGAGGGCGGATTGGCCGGAGACGGAATGGAGCCCTCCAGCACGATGCGGTTCATCTTTGCCTTGGGATCCGGGATCGGAATGGCGGAGAACAGGGCCTCGGTATAGGGGTGCAGGGGGTGCTTGAAGATGTCCTCCGTCGCGCCGTACTCCACCAGGTTGCCCAGATACATGACGCCCACCGTGTCGGAGATGTGTTCGACCACGGAGAGGTCATGGGAGATGAACAGATAGGTCAGGTTGCGCTCCTTCTGGAGCTTGCGCAGCAGGTTGATGATCTGCGCCTGAATGGACACATCCAGTGCGGACACCGGCTCGTCGCAGACGACGAACTCCGGGTTCAGGGCCAGAGCACGGGCAATGCAGATGCGCTGGCGCTGGCCGCCGGAGAACTCGTGGGGATAGCGGTCCTTGTGGAAGGGCTGCAGACCGCACTCATCCATGATCTGGTCGATATAATCGTCAAATTCTTCCTTGGGCACCAGGCCGTGCTCCCGGACAGCCTCGCCGATGATCTCGCCGACAGGCATACGGGGAGACAGGCTGGAGAAGGGGTCCTGGAAGATGATCTGCATCTTTGTACGCAGCGCACGCATCTCCTTCTTGCTGAGGTCATAGACCTCGCGGCCATTGAACAGCACCTGGCCGCCGGTCTTTTCGCCGCTCAGGCGCAGGATGGTGCGGCCGGTGGTGGTCTTGCCGCAGCCAGACTCGCCCACCAGGCCCATAGTGGTGCCGCGCTTCAGATTGAAGGTGACGCCGTCCACGGCCTTGACCTGACCCACCACGCGGGAGACCACGCCGCCCTTGATGGGAAAATACTTCTTCAGATGGTTGACCATCAGAATATACCGGGGATCATACTCCACGGGGGTGAAGCTGTTGTCCACAGTCAGGCCGGACGCCTTAGCGGGCGTCTCTGCCTCTTTGGCCTCCTCGGCCACTTCGGCGAAATCCACAGTAGTGCCGGCGTCGGTGCGGCCCTCTACGGCGTCGCGGGGGTAGTCCTCCATATGCTGCTCCGCAGTCAGCTCGGCTTCTTCCAGCACCTGATCGTCGTTTCTGCCCGGTTTCCAGAACGGCATATCACTCACCCGCCTTTCCGTTGTTATTTTCGTAGTAGCGATAGCAGCTCACCTTGTGGGTCGGGGAGATACTGATCTCGTGGGGATAGGCGCCCTCGCATCCCTCGACGCACATTTCGCAGCGGTCCTTGAAATAGCAGTAGTTGGGCATATTGATGGGGTTGGGCACCTTGCCGGGGATGGAGTAGAGCTCGTCCACCTGCTTGCCCACCACGGGCTTGGAGGCCATCAGGCCGATGGTGTAGGGATGACACGGATGCTCAAAGATCTCCTCTGCCGTGCCCTTCTCCACCACGCGGCCGGCGTACATGACGACCACATAGTCGGCCATCTCGGCGATCACGCCCAGGTCATGGGTGATGAGCATGATGGAGGAATTGATCTTATCCTTCAGGTGGCGCAGCAGATCGAGGATCTGGGCCTGAATGGTCACGTCCAGCGCGGTGGTGGGCTCGTCGGCGATAATGACCTTGGGGTTGCAGGCCAGCGCCATGGCGATCATGACGCGCTGGCGCATACCGCCGGACAGCTCATGAGGGAACATGGAGTAGACGCCCTCGCTGTTGGCGATGCCGACCATCTGCAAAAGCTCGATGGTGCGGGCCTTGACGTCCTCCTTGCTCTTGCCCTCGCCGTCGTGGAGGGCAATGACCTCGTCCACCTGCGCACCGATACGGAACACCGGGTTCAGGCTGGTCATCGGCTCCTGGAAGATCATGGAGACATAGTTGCCGCGGATGGCCTGCATCTTCTCGGTGGGAACCTTAGAGACCTCGTAGGCCTTGTCGCCCAGATTCAGGCGGATCTCGCCGGAGACGATCTGACCCTGAGGCCGCTGGACCAGCTGCATGAGCGACAGGCTGGTGACGCTCTTGCCGCAGCCGGACTCGCCCACGACGCCCACGGTCTTGCCGATGGGCACCTCAAAGCTCACGCCGTCCACGCTCTTGACGGTGCCGGCGTCGGTGAAAAAGTAAGTGTGCAGATCGTCAAATTCCACCGCGTTATTGGGGTCGTGCATCCGGGTCAGGTACTCGGACTCAGGCACATTCTTGCGCTTACGCTTTTTCTCCAGCTCGTTGGTGATCTTCCGGTTCTCTTTGGCGATCCGGCGGGACTCCTTTGCGGAAAGGTAGCCCTCTGCGTGTTTCTTTGCCATAGTCGATGTTCCTCCCTTACCGTTTCATCTTCGGGTCGAAGGCGTCGCGGAGACCGTCGCCAACAAAGTTGAAGCCCAGCACGCTGATCAGCAGGCAGATACCGGCGGGGATCCAGATGAACCAGTAGTGGGTCATAACGAAGGCGTCGTTGACATCGCTGATGATATTGCCCCAGGAGGCGAAGGGGAACTTGACCCCCAGACCCAGGAAGGACAGGGTGGCCTCCATGATGATCGTGGAGCCCAGGCTCATAGTGCAGGTGACGATCAGCTGGGGAATGACGTTGGGGATCAGGTGGCGGAAGATCCGGCGGGACGCGCGGATGCCACAGGCCTCGGTCGCGGTCATAAACTCCTGCTCACGCAGGGACAGGATCTGGCCGCGCACCAGACGAGCGATGCTGGGCCAGCCGAGGAAGCCAAGAATCAGCATCAGGTAGATCATTCGGATCTGCGGGTCCACCCGCATGGCGTCCATGGCCGCGCCCAGAATGATAATGACGGGCATGGAGGGGATGCAGTAGAAAATATCGACGATACGCATGATGAGGTTATCCACCCAGCCGCCGCAGTAGCCGGAGATGCCGCCCAGCACGACGCCGATGCCGGCCTCGATCAGAACGACGATAAAGCCGATGACCAGGGAGACGCGGCCGCCGTACATCAGGCGGGTCAGCATATCCATACCGTTGACATCGGTGCCAAGCCAGTGTGCCTTGGACGGGGCGGCATACTGATCATAGACGTAGGTAGCGGTGGCCTGCAGGATCGACCAGGACTGGGTAGAGGCGTTATAGGTGATCTCATAGGTCTTTTCGGTGCCGTCGTCCTCAGTGAACTTGAACTCGGAGGCGTCGTCCTCGATGGCGGCGTCCAGTTCTTCCTTGAACTGCCGGCTCAGGTTGATGCCGTTCTCCACCGGGGAGACAACAAAGCGGCTGATATAGCCCACATCCCTGCCGCCGGTCTGGATGGTGCCGTCCTCGTCGATGGTGTAATCAGTACCGTCGGCATTGAAGTCGGTCTCGTGATTGGTATAGGCCTTCAGGGCGGCATACTTGACGGCAAAGCCAAGGTCAGCCTCGTCGCTGTTGACGATGTCCTTATAGGCGATGGCCAGCAGCGTGCCATTGGAGGAGATGGAGTAAAAATCCGTGCCCTCACGGGTGATGGTGTACTGGATGTCCTTGTACGCAAAGTCCGCCGTCTCGGCGTTCGGAGCCATCTTACCGTAGGCCAGCATGAACTGGGCCTGAAGAATGGAGGTAAAGTCTTGCCCCTCGGCGCTGTCGTAACGGAAATCGTTGTTGCGCACCACACCGGCGTACTCCTTGTTCTGATCTTCGTAGGTGTAGAACTGCTCGTCCTGTCCATAGGGACTGACCAGTCCGCCCACAAAAGAGAACACAAACATGACCAGCAGCATGATCATGCCCAGTACGGCCAGCCGGTTGCGGAAGAACCGCTTTGCCACCAATGCGCCCGGAGAGAGCACCTTGACGCGGCGGTCGTCGTTCAGAGAGTAATGTTCCTCCTGCTGAGGCTTCTTCTCGTCTTTCATATCGCTCATTGCAGTACTCCTCCTCTCTTACGCGACGCGGACCCGGGGATCCACCACAGCGTAGAGGATGTCCGAGATCAGGTTGCCGGCCAGGGTCAGGATGGCCAGGAACGTCATATAGAACATGGAAAACGGAATGTCGCCGGCGACCATGGCCTGATAGGAAGTGTAGCCGATGCCGGGGATCATATACAGGGTCTCCGTGATCAGCGCGCCGGAGAACAGGCCGGGCAGTGAGCCGCCCACGATGGTGACCAGCGGGATCAGGGTGTTGCGGAAAGCGTGGTGATAGATGACCTTGCGCTCGCTCAGGCCCTTGGCCCGGGCGGTGCGGATATAGTCGGAGTTCAGCACCTCCAGCATATTGGTGCGGGTGTAGCGCATCAGCGAACCGACGGAGACAATGACCAGCGTGACGATAGGCAGCACCAGGTGGTGGGCCTTATCCCAGAACTGGCCTGCGGCGGAGAGCTGCGCGTAGTCGCGGCCCACCAGGCCGTAGAGGTCAAACCAGCCCAGCTTCACGGAAAACACCAGCTTCAGCAGGGTGGCGAAGAAGAAGGTGGGCAGCGAGATGCCGACCAGAGCGCCGGCAGTGATGGCGTAGTCCGCGCGGGAATACTGCTTCGTGGCGGCAATGACGCCCAGAGGGATGGCGATGACGAGCTCCAGCACCAGAGAGATGGCACCCATGATGAAGGAGACCCAGATCACGTCGTTGAACTTCTGGAGCACGGGCACGGTGAACTTCCAGCTGTCGCCGAAGTTGCCGCGCACGGCGTCGCCCAGCCAGGTAAAGAAGCCCATCACAATGTTCTTGTCCAAGCCATACTGGGCATTGAGCTGCGCGATCCACTCTTCATAGGACTTTGCGCCCGGTGCCATGGACAGCTGCTGGGCCATGTTCTCCACATAGGAGGACGGGAGACAGCGCAGCAGCGCATAGATGATAAAAGCGACAAAGAATAGAATGAAGATGGACATAATGATTCGCTTGATGATGAATTTTCGCATTCGGGTCCTCCCCTTTTTTCTCTGCTCCGCACCGGCGAGACGAAACGCCGGGCGTGCGGACTGTGAACTTACAAAGCCTTTGCCTGTAAGCACAAGGAGCCGTTCCGTCGTGGGAGCGGCTCCTTGCGCCTGCAGAAAGCGGCGCACCGCATGGCCGGACAGATCAGCCATGCGGTCACCCCGCATCCGCGCCCCCGCCGGAGCGGGGACGCGGGTCGGCGTCAGCAGGTCATGCCTGCCTGAAACCAAATAAGATCAGCGCAGTGGATCGGGATGAATCACTTCATCACGATGTTCTGGGCCTCGCTCTTCCAACCCCAGTAAGGAGTCATGTCGGAAGGCAGGGAGCTGATGTCCACGCGCTCGGAGGAGACCACATAGGCCTCGCTGCGCTGATAGACGGGCAGCTCAACGCCCCAGTCCATGATGATCTCCATGGCTGCCTTGTACAGGCCCTTACGATAGCTCTGATCGTCGGACTGACGGGCGGTCATGATGTACTCATCCAGGTCGGGATCGTTGATCTGATAGTAGTTGGTGGAACCCTGGCTGTGGTAGAGCTGATACATATCGGGATCAGCGGTAGCCTGCCAGGCGGCGCACCACATCTCAGCCACGCCGGACTGATAGGAGGCGTACAGCTCGGAAGCGTTGGCCAGATCGTTCACGGTCAAGGTGAAGCCGATCTTGGCAAAGGCGTCAGCAGCGTTCTTGAGGATCAGGAAGGTGGGGTGGTCGCCCTGACCGCCGCCGCCGATGTTGACCATGTACTCCAGCTTGGCGCCCTCGGGAGCGGCAGTCAGCTTGCCGTCGGTGACGGTGTAGCCGGCGGCCTCAAAGTAACCCAGCGCGGCCTGCAGAGCGGCGTCGTACTTCTCCTCAGTGGTCATGCCACTGGTGTAGATGTCATTGCCGTTCACGTCCACGGAGTAAGCCACCTTGTAACCGGAGTCGGTCACGCGGGGGGCAGCCCAGGAGGTGTTGGAGATGGGATAGTTGATGACGTCGGCAGTCTCGCCATAGTAGGAGTCGATGCCCTCGTCACGATAGGCGGCGATCACGGTGGCGATGGCCTTGCGCAGGTCCTTGGACGCGTCGGAAGCGGGGTCGTTGCCCACCTTGACGTTGTTGGCGGCGATGCCGATGTAGCCATAGCCGCGGTAGTCGACCAGCTCAGTGGTCATGACGGGGCCGGCCAGCTCGTCGGTGCCGTTGTACTCAGCGATCTGCTGAGCGACCTGCTTGGAGTAGGAGGGGTTGGCGATGTCCAGCGTGCCGGACTGAATGCCGGTCAGCATATCGGCCTCCTGGGTCTCCTTCAGGTTGATGTGAGCGGTCTTGGGCTCACCCTCGAAGTAGGAGGGGTTGGCATCCAGATAGACAGTGCCGTCGGAGAAGCTGTTGAAGGTGTAAGCGCCGCCGCCCAGAGGATCGGTGGTCTTGGAGCGGACGATGGACAGGTCGCCCTTGGGGAAGCCGAAGGAGTTGTTGTCATAATCATACAGGGACACGTCGCCATAGTAGTGCAGAGGGGCGACGGGAATGCCCAGCTGATAGATGAAGGTGGCGTCAAGCTCGCTGGTGGTCACGGTCATGCTGTAATCGCCGGTGCGGACAATGCCCGCGATGTTGGGGGCGGATTCGCCGGTGGCCACGTTGGTGGTGGAGTAGTTGTAGACGTCCTCTGGGATCAGGTCGGACAGGGCAGAACCGGCGCTCTCAGCCTCCATGGCGGAGAAGTTCCAGTCGTACTGCTCACCGATGGCCATGGCAAAGTCCTTGACGGTGGCATTGGCATCCAGATCGAAGCCCCACTGAGCGGCGGCATCAGCCACACTCAGGTCGTCGCTCTCGGCAGCCTGCTTGACATAGTCAACGATCTCCTGGGCAAAGGTGACCAGGCCATCGTTCACGGCGTTCCAGAAAGCAGTCTGCTGCTCCTCGGTCACCAGGGAGAAGTCAGTGTTGTCCTCACCCAGGGAGGCCAGCAGGGCGCTCAGGGTGGTGTTGTTCTGACGATACTCATCCAGGCCGACGATGGGGCAGGAGTACATGGTGGTGGAACCGTCATAGGTGGGATCGTTGAAGACGTACATGGAGAAGATGACGTCATCGATGGTGACAGGCTCACCGTCGGAGAACTTCAGATCATCGCGGATGGTCACGTTGTAGTCAACGGTGCCGTCGTCGTTGTGGACGATGTCAATGTCGGAGATTCCCTTGTAGGTGTAGTCGGTGCCGTTGTAGGTGCGGGTCTCGCCCTCGATGCTCTTCAGCACGGGGGAACCCTCGCGGTCAGAGACCAGCAGGGCCAGCTGGGTCAGGTCGACCACATCCTGGTCATCGGCGCAGGCGGCAAAGAAGGGAGAGAACTTCGATTCAAAGCCGGTCGCGGCCGCCACCAGAGTGTTGGCAGCGTGCTCACCGCCGCCGTTGCCGGCAGTGCCGGAAGCAGCGCCGGAGCTGGACGCAGCAGGCGCGCTGGAGCCGCCGCAGGCAGCCAGGGCGAGAACCATGGCCAGAGCCAGAAGCAGAGCCAGCAGTTTCTTGGCGTGTTTCATTTTGCATTTTCCTCCTCGAAATAGTTCAGAATCGGGCCGTATCGAGCGGTATTGCAGCATATTATGCTTCATATGCTGCACAGAAGGGGGCCCCCTTCTGCCTCTGTCCACCACCGTCAATGCGGCCAATCTTGGGGACGGCGATTCCAAATTGTATTTGATTATATTCCATTCGGAGGTGTCTTGTCAATTCATGCCCCGGATTTTTCCACATCTTTGTGCAGCATGACGACTTTTACGCCCATTCCAGCCCTTTGACCGTCTGACCGAGAACAACAGATGCTGCCCCGGCCAGTGCGTCAAGGGCGATCAGTGCAATGGCAAATGGGACTGCACCCTCGAAATTCGGTGCATAAATATTTGCAATTTCCGCCACGATCGACGCAAATGCAAGAATACACGTCGCGATTCCCGTCACTGGCAGGCGGGGAACGCTGGCTTTCCAGACATAGTCACGCACCGGGTCCCCCCCATCGGTCAGCTTGTACAAAAACCATCCCTGAACACCGGAGGAGATGAGCATGAGCACATAGGGGAGGAGTGCCCAAACCCGGCGCTCCATTCCGGTGTGAGGGATGCACCCGGCGGCCACCGCCGCGCCTATGGCGGCAATGGCGCACAGCCAGAGCTTCAGAAGCGTTTTCCCCCGCGGCACCTCCCATGCATGGGTCTGACCGCTGTAAATATACTCCCCAGCCACATTCTGGTGAAAATCCTCCAGATAAGCCTGGCGGCCCCGGCGTTTCTTCTTCTCGTCTGCCATGTCACTCGACCCCCGTCATGTCAACGCCGGCCAGCCACTTGCTGGCAGTCTCACACACGCCGCGCAGGCACTTCTCGTCAAAGGGGCTCTCCAGACCGGCGTTCTTCAGCAGCTCAGTGAAGGTACGGCTGCCGCCCTGGCGGGCATAGGCCATATAGTGTTCCCATGCGTCCTTCTGATCCTTCTGGAGCAGGGCCCAGATCTGGAGCGCGACGGTCTGAGCAAGGCAGTAGTCGATGTAGTAGAAGGGGCTGGAGTAGATGTGATGCTGGCGCTGCCAGCCTTCACCCTCTGCATAGAAGGGAATGTCGCCGTCCAGCTTCTGCCATGGCATATAGATGCCCAGCAGGCGTTTCCACTCAGCATGGCGCTGGGCAGGCGTCAGCTCGGGATGCTCGTAGACGATGTGCTGGAAGTGGTCCACCATGGTGCCATAGGGGATGAAGGTCAGTGCCGCAGCCAGATGGCTGTAATGGAATTTGCGCACATCCCTGCCGAAGAAGCCCTCGCTCCACGGCCAGGCCATAAACTCCATGGACATGGAGTGCACCTCGCAGCCCTCCATGCTGGGCCAGCCGGTGCTCATCGGGATGCGGTCCCGGTTGATATAGGCCGCAAAGGCGTGGCCGGCCTCGTGAGTGACCACTTCCACATCGCCCTGGGTGCCGTTGAAGTTGGCGAAGATGAAGGGGACGCCGTAGTCGGGGATGCTGGTGCAGTAGCCGCCGCCCTCTTTGCCCTCGGTGGACAGCACGTCCAGCAGCTCGTTGTCCATCATCATGTTGAAGAACTCGCCGGTCTCGGGAGACAGCTCGTTGTAGAACTTCCGGCCCTGCTCCAGGATCTGCTCGGGCGTGCCCACGGGGCGGGGGTTGCCGGAGCGGAACTCCAGCGCGTTGTCGGCAAAGCTCATGGGATACTGCTTGCCCAGCCGCTTGGCCTGTTCCCGGTAAATGCCGTCGGCCACCGGGACCAGATACTTCTGCACGGGCAATCGGAACCGCTCCACATCCTCCTTGGTGTAGCAGTTGCGGCCCATGCGGTAATAGCCCAGGGTGGTGTAGCCCTCATAGCCCAGCTTTCTGCCCATGGTGTCCCGCAGATGGACGAGCCGGTCGTAGATGCCGTCCAGCTTGTCCTGATTGTCCTTGTACCACTGGCCCTCGGCCTTCCAGGCCTCCAGACGGCGCGCGTCGTCCGGGTCGGACTTGAAGGGGGGCATTTGGGAGATGGTGTAGACGCCGCCCTCGAAGGGGATCTGGGCAGAGGCCAGCAGTTTTTCATACTCCTGTGCCAGCTCATTCTCCTGCTGGAGCTCGGGGATGATCTCAGGAGAGAAGGTCTTGAGCTCGATCTCGGCATTCACGAACATCAGCTCGCCGAACTCGGCGGCAAACTGCGCCCGGAATGCGCCGTCCAGCATGGCCTGGGTCCAGGCCTGAGTGTACTCCTGCAGCTCCGGCTCACCGGCATTCCAGAATTTTGCCTCGGCATCATAGAAGGCATCCCGGGTGTCGATGCTGTGGCGGATATGGGCGAGGGTGGACAGGGTCTGGACGTGCTTGTCCAGCTCCTCCTTCTCCAAAAATACGGCGCGGGCCTCCTCATAGCTCCCCGCCGCCTTCAGCCGCTCGGTCAGGGCGCTGTACTGTTTCTTGACCGCGTCCAGATCCGGACGCTCATAGGGCATTTCAGAAAATTTCATGTTTCCTCCGCCTTTCTTCTTTATACATTTAAATATATGCAGTCCTAAACTTCAAAATTGCAGCGTACTGATCCAAAGTGGGTCAATCCAGCACCTGCACTGCGGCGCCCAGCACGCCGTCGCCGATGTAAACGCTGAGGGTGGCATCGATCTCGCCCTCCCGAACCAGCTCATAATCGGGCAGAGCCGCCGTCAGCTTCTCCCGCACCAGCGCCATGCCCTCGGGGTCACCGCCATTGGCCACAGCAAGATTGTAGCGCTTATGCTCACCGCAGGCCGTTTTGACCAGCTCCACCAGCTTGTCGATGACCTGTCCCCTGCCCCGCACCTTGGCGGCGGACTGAAGCTGGCCGTCGGGGGCGAAGGTCAGAATAGGCTTGATCTTCAGCAGCGTGCCCGCCGCCGCAGTCACCTTGCCGATGCGGCCGCCCTTCTTCAGATATTCCAGCGTATCCACGGAAAAGAAGGGGTACACCCGCCCCAGCAGGTCAGGCACCCGGCGCTCGGTCAGCTCCTCCCAGCTCATGCCGGAGCGGATGTTCTCTGCCAGCTGGAGCACGGTCATGCCCTGGCCGAGGGAACCGCTCTTGGAGTCGTAGACCCGCACATCGAGCACGTCCTTCACATCTTCCGCGCACAGGCGCATCAGATTGTAAGTGCCAGACAGGCCGCTGGAGAACATGATGGCAATGGCGCCGTCATACCCCTCCTCCACAAGTCTGCGCAGTACCCGCTCCATGTCTTCACCGGTGGGCAGACTGGTCTTGGGCAGCTCTCCGGCGTGGAGCCGGGTATAGATGTTGGCGGCGGAGATGTCCACGCCGTCAGAAAATTCCCCGTCCACGCAGCTGATGCGCAGGGGGATCACATGAATGTCGTTTTCTTCGATCAGTTCCCGGGACAGATCCGCGCAGGAATCCGTCACCAGAGCAATTTTCTTTGGTGCCATTTGTGCCTTCCTTTTCCCATTTTATTCAGTGTCGTATTTTATTATCCCATAAAAGCAGGTGGGCCGCAAGGCCCACCCAAATACTGGATTATATATGAATTAAAATTCACTCCGACACATGGTAGAGAATGAGTCCGCCCCGCTCCTCGCACCCGGTGTTCCAGAGCATATCCAGACTGAGCCACTCGGACGCGCCGTAGGTGGTCGCCTGAACGCAGAAGCCGTCCTCCTCGTCCGCCCAGCCTGTGAGCAGGAACCAGTGCCAAATATATTCCTTCATCGCCGGGTTCTCATGCCGGAGCATCATGCAGGGAACCGGGAATCCTGCGTTGATCTCCGAGCGGATGGCATCCGCGGCCGCCTCCACCGGCTCCAGTCCACTGAACTCCGTCATTGTGAGCCGTCTTTCGCCCAAATTGGCCAGATAATGTCCAAATCCTGCCGTAAAAAGTTCCAATTTCGGCACACCCTGAAAGCCCGGATGGAGATAGCGCTTCATCTGCTTTGCAAATCTCTTGTAGTCCCGGCGCGTCACACAGGCCGCGTCATAGGGGTAGAGCCCGGTCAAGCCATGGTTCCGCGCCAGCGCAATGCAGCTGTCGCAGGCGCACAGCGCCGCACAGCCGCCAATACGCAGCACCGGATCCCAGAACCAGCTCTGGTTCCCGCCCGGCTTTCCATCGACGGTGAAATAATCCAATTCGCGTTTCACCCACGCCACCTCGGTTCAAAACACTGAAAGACAGTGTAGCTGAATTTGTCCTGTTCTGTCAATTTCTAAATTGTAAATTTTCTTCACGTTGTGAATAAACATTCATTCACCCGATGGTCTCATTCACCCGCCGCACCTGCACCAGATTGGTGTGCTGTGGATTACCGTGGGCGTAGGGCGTGTCCTCCAGCGTTGTAAGCACATTGATGGAACCGCCCAGATCTGTCCCTCGCCCATCAGGCGCATACCACGCCCCCTGGGCCAGCGCCGCCGTGCCGGCACAGATGCACTCCGTCACCTTCACCGGGATGCGCAGCCTGCCCCGTGCGTTCCAGACCTCGGCCAGTGCACCGTCCTCCAGTCCCCGCTCCGCCGCGTCAGCGGGATTCAGCCAGAGCCGCTGAGGATCCAGCCGCTCCAGCGCCGGGTTCTGGTCATGGATGCTGTGACAGCGCCGCTTGGTGTGCCAGCCGATGAGCTGCAGGGGATACTCCGCCAGCTTTAGATCCTGCGGCCCCTCGGGCGGGGCCACATAGCGCGGGATGGGCGGAAAATACGCCTTATATTCTGTCCGGGCGACCTTGGGAGAATACAGCTCGATCTTCCCGCTCTCCGTCGGGAAGGGATGCGTTTCCGGATCGGCGCAGTTCTTCTGAAAGGCGATCTTCGGAGCGTCGTCTCGATAACGGTAGACTCCCGCTCGCTTGAAGGTCTCAAAGTCCGGCAGCTGGAGCTCCGCGCGGCGGGTGGTGTGGTAGATAAACTCCAGCCACTCCCCCATAGTTCTCCCCTCGGTAAACTGCTCCTTTAACCCGAGTTTTTCCGCCACCTCGCTCAGCCAGTCGTACTCAAGGCGCCCCTCATAGAGCGGCTCCACTGCCTGATTGTTGAAGCCTACAAAATCGCCCCACATCCATGGGGTCGTAATATTCTCGCACTCCAAATAGGAGACGCCGGGGAGCAGAATATCCGCAAATTTGGCGCTGGAAGTCATAAACAGGTCACTGCACAGGATAAATTCACACTTGGAGGTATCTCTCAGCAGCGCGGCGGTGCGGTTGATGTCGCCGTGCTGGTTGATGAGGCAGTTACCCGCCAGATTCAGGATCATCTTGATGTCGGACTCCAGCCGTTCGCCGCCCTGCACGCCGTCCACCGCCGTCATCTCATGCCCCCGCTCCACTGCCTGTGTCCAGCAGTAAGCTGGAATAGACATGGGATAGGGATTCTTCACCTTGGGCAGCTTGGGCTCCTGATGGCGGTGGCAGCGGCCCACACCAGCGGCCCAGCCGCCGCTGACGCCCACATTGCCCGTCATGCAGGCCAGCAGGATCGCCCCCCGGGCACTCTGCTCTCCATAGGCATGGCGCTGCGGGCCGTAGCCCTGCATCAGTACAGCGGGCTTCGCCGCGGCATACCGCCGGGCCAGAGAACGGATCGTGCCGGCAGAAACACCGGTGATCTCCTGCGCCCACTCCGGCGTCTTGACCACGCCGTCTACCTCGCCGGTCAGATAGCTGAGCACGCAGTCCCGCGGATCTGACCTGGCGGGCATATGGGCCTTGTCAAAGCCCAGACAGCACCGATCCAGAAAGGCCTGATCGTGGAGCCCCTCACTCCAGATCACATAGGCCATGGCATCCAGAAGGGCGGCATCCGTGGCCGGGCGGATGGGCACCCACTCCGCCCCCAGCGCATCCACAGTGTCACTGCGGCGGGGGTCGATCACGATCATCGGAATGCCCTTCTCCCGCGCCCGGCGCAGATAGTGCATACTCACGCTGTCGAACCGTGTCTCCGCCGGATTGTGGCCCCAGAGCAGGATGAGATGGCTGTTCAGCCAGTCCTCCGGGCTGTTGCCCGACTCACCGGTGCCATACATCAGCTCGGTGGCCTGCGCGATGCAGGCGGTGCTGTAGGAATTATAGCGACCCAGATAGCCCCCGTCCAGACTCAGCAGGCGCTTGGCCAGCTGCTGGGGTTCAATGGCGGCGCTCACGCCGGTGGCATAGTTGACATAGCGGGAGCCCGGGCCGTATTTGTCCCGGATGCGTACCCACTCATGGGCAATGCGGTCCACGGCCTCCGGCCACGGGATCGGAACAAACTTTCCCTCGCCCCGCTCCCCCACCCGCAGAAGCGGCTGGCGCAGGCGGCCCGGGCCGAGGAAGGTCTCGTGGGAGTGAAGCCCTCTGGCACAGGCATAGAGGGGCACGCAGTCCCCCGCCGCCTCTGGGGTATCCGTGGTCATTCTGACCACCTTTCCATCCCGCACATGGGCGTGCAGAATGCACCGTCCGCCGCAGTTGCAACGCCCGGTGGTGTGGATGATCTTCTCCTCACCCATGCCGTTCAGCTCCTTTCCAATTCAATTGCCTCCATTTTACCCTTTTCCAGAGATGAACGCAACAAGGCGGAGACGGCAAATGCCATCTCCGCCAAGCGTGTCACAGAAATCCGCCCGCCGAAGTAGGCGGAACGGGAATGAACAATCTCCTATTAAAACACGACCACCAGCATCATCTTGAACTGCTCCTGACCGAACACCGCATGAGGATGGGCGGCAGGCATGACGATGGACTCGCCCTCGTGGAGCTCATAATGCTTGCCGTCAATGGTGATCCGGCCCACACCGTCCAGGCAGGTGACAAAGGCATCGCCCTCGGACTTGTGGGTGCTGATCTCCTCACCCTTGTCAAAGGAGAACAGGGTGATGCTCAGCGCGTCGTTCTGAGCCAGCGTCTTGCTGACCACCTGACCGGCCTGATAGGCCACCTGCTCCTTCAGGGTGAGCACCTGTGCCTTCTCGATATTCTTGATCATTTCCATAATAAAGTTCCTCCTTAGTCCAAAATTCTGCCGTCCACAGAGAACGTCACAACCTGCCACGGGATAAACTTGCCGCTGGCGCGCAGCGCGTTGACCGCGGCCTGCTCCAGACCACCGCAGCAGGGCACCTCCATACGCAGGACGGTGACGCTCTGAATGTCGTTGTCTGCAATGATCTCGGTGAGCTTTTCCGTGTAGTCCACCGCGTCCAGCTTGGGACAGCCGATGATGGTCACCTTTCCCCGCATGAACTCCTGATGCACATTGGCATAGGCGTAGGCGGTGCAGTCAGCGGCGATCAGCAGCTTTGCGCCCTGAAAATAGGGGGCCCGGGTGGGCACCAGTTTGATCTGGCAGGGCCACTGGGCCAGCTGAGAGGGCTGGCGGGCCGGCTCCGCCGGGGTCTCCGCTTCAGCTGAACGGTCAAACTGGTGCATCCGGGAGCCAGGACAGCCATGAAACACGCGCTTCTCGACCTGCTTCGGCCGCGCTGCCGCCTTTGCCTGCTTGCTGGCCAGCACCGCCGCCTCGTCATAGGCCGCAGCCTCCCGCTCTACAAAGGTGATAGCCCCTGTGGGACAGTTGGGCAGACAGTCGCCCAGACCGTCGCAGTAGTCGTCCCGCAGCAGCCTGGCCTTGCCGTCCACCATGCCGATGGCGCCCTCATGGCAGGCTCTGGCACAGGCGCCGCAGCCGTTGCACTTTTCCTCGTCGATCTCTATGATTCTTCGGATCATCCGCTTATCCTCCTTGATTTTATGGTTAAATTATAGTATAGTCAAGGCCACAATTCGGTGGTTATAACCACGAAAGCGGGAAAATTATGAATTTAACCAGTCTGCCCCTCTTTCAGGGGCTTTCCGCGCCGACGCTGACGGCCATGCGGAAGCACGGCGCACTGCGCGTGCGGACATTTGAAAAGGATGAGGTCATTTTTCACACCGGCGATGTGGTGCACGAGCTGGGCATCGTGCTCTCCGGCCGCGTGCAAATCGAGAATATCGACCTCTGGGGCAGCCGCAGCATTCTGAGCAGCGTCGGCCCCGGCGAGACATTCGCGGAGACCTACGCCTTCTGCCGCGCCCCGTTGATGGTGGACGCGGTGTCCGCCCGGAAGAGCGAGGTGCTGTTCCTCGATCTGGATGTGGTGCAGGGCTGTCCAGTCTGCTCCGGCCAATGGGCGGGGACGATTCAGTCCAACCTCTTGAAGGTGTTCGCCCGCAAGAACCTGACCCTCTCCCAGCGTATTTTCTGCACCAGCGCGAAAACCATACGCGGACGGCTGTTGACCTATCTGTCCGCCCAGGCCGTTCAGCACGGCTCCAGCAGCTTTGAGATCCCATTCAACCGCCAGCAGCTGGCCGACTACCTCAATCTGGACCGAAGCGCCCTGTCCAAGGAACTGGGCAAAATGCGGCAGGAGGGGCTGCTGGAATTTCAGAAAAACCGCTTCACCCTTTACTCCGATCCGTTGGAATTTTGAGCATAAAAAAACAGAAGGCCGAGGCCTTCTGTTTTTTTGCTTTTCGATCAGCCGATCCACTTCTTCATGGCGGCGTCGATCATCTCGACACACTTCTCGACCTGAGGCATATCCTCGTCCACCAGATTGTAGAGGGGCTCGCGGACACCACCAATGTTCAGGTTCTCGCGGCGGCGGAGCACTTCCTTGATGGTGGCATACATATTGCCCTTGGTGCCGCACAGCGCCATGATGATCTGGAACACATCATACTGCACTTCCTTGGCAGTCTTGACATCGCCCTTCTGGACAAGGTCATAGATCTTCAGGATCAGCTCAGGCATGACACCATAGGTGCCGCCGATGCCGCCGTCCGCGCCCATGACCAGGCCGGAGACCAGCTGCTCATCGGGGCCGTTGAACACGACGAAGGGACGGCCATTGCGGGTGCCCTCGATCTTGAAGGTCTCGATGTCCTGCACGGGCATGGAGGAGTTCTTGACGGCGATGACGTTGGGGTTCTTCAGCATCTCCTGGAACAGAGGCATGCTCAGCTCCACACCAGCCAGCTGGGGGATGTTGTAGATAACGAAGTCAGTGTTGGGGGCTGCCTTGCTCATGGCGTTCCAGTAATCGGCAATGGCATAGACAGGCAGGTGGAAGTAGATGGGGGGAATGGAGGCGATGGCGTCCACACCGACGCTCTCGGCGTGACGGGCCAGCTCCACGGAATCGCGGGTGTTGTTGCAGGCCACATGGGCGATCACGGTCAGCTTTCCCTCGGCTGCGGCCATGACGTTCTCCAGCACGATCTTGCGCTCTGCTACACTCTGGTAGATGCACTCACCGGAGGAGCCGCCCACATAGACGCCCTTGACGCCCTTCTTCACCAGATGGCGGGTCAGCTCCTGCACACGCTCGGGGGAGATATTGCCCTCGTCGTCATAGCAGGCATAAAACGCAGGGATAATGCCCTGATACTTGGAAATGTCTTTCATACTCTTGTTTCCTCTTTTCCGAATTCCCTATATCTTTCAAACCGGGAGGGGCCGTCCCGGCGCATTGCACAAGATAGCCCCTTTCGGTCAAAAAGTCAAGCGCTTACAGCTTAAACTTAAACACTGCCTTGCGGACATGCTCCGGCCCGTCCACCTGCATTTTGATCTTGTGGGCGTCCCCCGGGAACACCACCAGAAAGCTGCCGGGCGCAAGCAGAAGCGTATGCTCCGCCCCGCCGCGATAGGCGATGAAGTCGTTCTCCGGGGTGCGCTCAAACTCTGTCAGCGTGTCGGGGTGCGAGATGCACACCTTCTCGCGGCCCTCCAGCATGATATGGATGTCGCCATAATGCTCATGGGCCTCATAGAAGGCCTCCGACTCCGGGATGGTGTCATAGTCAAAGCAGTTCAGCCAGACATTGTCGCCGTCCATATCGTAATGACCGCTCTCCAGACCATCCAGTCCGGACAGGATGCGCCGCAGGGCGGCATCCAGATTGGCATTCAGGCCTAGATACTGCCCGGCGTCCTGATTCTTTGCAAGGATCACAGCAGGTTCTCCTCCGTCTCAGGGTCAAACAGGTGCACGAGGTCGGCCGGGAAGCTGATGGCGATCTTGGTGCCGTACTGCAGACCGCCGCGCTGGCTGGCGTCCAGCTCCGTGGTGGGGATGCGCACGACCACATCCTTGCTGTGGCAGGAGACGTGCAGGTGGACCTCACTGCCCATCATCTCGCTGACGTCCACAGTGGCCTCCATGGTGTCGGTGCCGGCGGCAGACTTCATGACCATGTGCTCGGGGCGGCAGCCGAGGACGACTTTGCGGCTGTCATAGCCCTTGGCCTTCAGTGCATTCTGAATGCGCTGGGACAGCGGCATCTCTGCGCCATTGCACTTCACGGCGTAGCCGTCGCCGGTCTTGACCAGTTCGGCGTCGAAGAAGTTCATCTGAGGCATTCCGATAAAGCCAGCCACAAACACATTGGCGGGGTGGTCAAAGACCTCCTTAGGGGTGCCGATCTGCATGATCCAACCATCC